>Ga0209633_10003772_pt1 | contig 13879 bp, 7 predicted proteins | sample Cruoilmetagenom1_FD_187290 | JGI IMG/M metagenome (GOLD analysis project Ga0209633, IMG submission 187290) | Oil polluted marine microbial communities from Coal Oil Point, Santa Barbara, California, USA - Sample 1 (SPAdes) (version 2) | ecosystem: Environmental > Aquatic > Marine > Oil seeps ... | reverse complement strand
ACAAGATATGTGTAGTTTGGTAGTTACAAGTCAAACAGCTACCCCAAGTTCAGCATGGGATGCAGCGGACTGTGATCAAGATGGCAATGCAAACGGTACTGATTCAAATCCATTAGTACCAACCGCAGTAGATGATGCTTTTACAGCTGCATTTGGTAGTCCAACCACATTCAATATATTAACGAATGATGATTTCTTAGCGGGTGCCAATACCAGCATTACCCAAACAGGAGGTACAGCGGCAGGCACTGTAAGTTTTGATGCTACAACAGGAGAGATAAGTTATACGCCAACAGCAACGGAAGCAGTTGCTGGCGGAACAGTTACAGTTACATACCAAGTATGTAATACAACACCAGACCCTGATGTATGTGATACAGCAACAGTAACGATAACCATTACAGATCTAATTGATACGGATGGTGATGGCGTAACAGATGGTCAGGAAACTTTAGATAGCACAGATCCAAATGCACCCTGTGATTATGTGTCGGCAAACCAAGTAGTTGCAAGCGTAACAGGAGCATGGAATGCTTTAGATTGTGATGGTGATGGTGTGATTAATGGCACAGAGATTACAGATAGTACAGACCCACAAGATATGTGTAGTTTGGTAGTTGCAAGTCAAACAGCTACCCCAAGTTCAGCATGGGATGCAGCGGACTGTGATCAAGATGGCAATGCAAACGGTACTGATCCAAATCCATTAGTACCAACGGCAGTAGATGATGCTTTTACAGCTGCATTTGGTAGTCCAACTACCTTCAATATCTTAGCAAATGATGATTTCTTACCAGGAGCCAATACGAGTGTTATTCAGTCAGGTGGTACGGCGGCAGGCACTGTAAGTTTCGATGCTACAACAGGAGAGATAAGTTATACCCCAACAGCAGCAGAAGCAGTAGCTGGCGGAACAGTTACAGTTACATACACTGTATGTAATACAACACCAGACCCTGATGTATGTGATACAGCAACAGTAACGATAACCATTACAGATCTAATTGATACGGATGGTGATGGCGTAACAGATGGTCAGGAAACTTTAGATAGCACAGATTCAAATGATACCTGTAATTATAATGTTGCCAGTCAGAATTTAGCGAATGTAACAGCAACATGGAACACAGCCGATTGTGATGGTGATGGTGTGATTAATGGCACAGAGATTACAGATAGTACAGACCCACAAGATATGTGTAGTTTGGTAGTTGCAAGTCAAACAGCTACCCCAAGTTCAGCATGGAATGCAGCGGACTGTGATCAAGATGGCAATGCAAATAGCACGGATCCAAACCCATTAGTACCAACTGCAGTAGACGATGCTTTTACAGCTGCATTTGGTAGTCCAACTACATTCAATATATTAACGAATGATGACTTCTTAGCGGGTGCCAATACCAGCATTACCCAAACAGGAGGTACAGCGGCAGGCACTGTAAGTTTTGATGCTACAACAGGAGAGATAAGTTATACGCCAACAGCAGCGGAAGCAGTAGCTGGCGGAACAGTTACAGTTATATACACTGTATGTAATACAACACCAGACCCTGATGTATGTGATACAGCAACAGTAACGATAACCATTACAGATCTAATTGATACGGATGGTGATGGCGTAACAGATGGTCAGGAAACTTTAGATAGCACAGATCCAAATGATACCTGTAGTTATAATGTTGCCAGTCAGAATTTAGCGAATGTAACAGCAACATGGAACACAGCCGATTGTGATGGTGATGGTGTGATCAATGGCACAGAGATTACAGACAGTACAGACCCACAAGATATGTGTAGTTTGGTAGTTGCAAGTCAAACAGCTACCCCAAGTTCAGCATGGAATGCAGCCGATTGTGATCAAGATGGTAATCCAAATAACACGGATCCAGATCCATTAGTACCAACCACAGTAGATGATGCCTTTACTGCACCATTCGGAGGGCCAAGCACATTCAATATTTTAGCCAATGACGATTTCTTAGCAGGAGCCAATACAAGTATTACCCAAACAGGAGGTACGGCGGCAGGAACAGTAAGTTTTAATGCTACAACAGGAGAGATAAGTTATACACCAACAGCAGCGGAAGCAGTAGCTGGCGGAACAGTTACAGTTACATATACTGTATGTAATACAACACCAGACCCTGATGTATGTGATACAGCAACAGTAACGATAACCATTACAGATCTAATTGATACGGATGGTGATGGCGTAACAGATGGTCAGGAAACTTTAGATAGCACAGATCCAAATGATACCTGTAGTTATAATGTTGCCAGTCAGAATTTAGCGAATGTAACAGCAACATGGAACACAGCCGATTGTGATGGTGATGGTGTAATCAATGGCACAGAGATTACAGATAGTACAGACCCACTAGATATGTGTAGTTTGGTAGTTGCAAGTCAAACTGCTACCCCAAGTTCAGCATGGGATGCAGCAGACTGTGATCAAGATGGCAATTCAAATAGTTCGGATCCAAATCCATTAGTACCAACCGCAGTAGATGATGCTTTTACAGCTGCATTTGGTAGTCCAACTACATTCAATATCTTAGCAAATGATGATTTCTTAACAGGAGCCAATACAAGTATTACCCAAGCAGGCGGTACGGCAACTGGAACTGTAAGTTTTGATCCTACAACAGGAGAGATAAGTTATACACCAACAGCAGCGGAAGCAGTAGCTGGCGGAACAGTTACAGTTACATACACTGTATGTAATACAACACCAGACCCAGATGTTTGTGAAACGGCAACGGTAACGATAACGGTAACCGATGCAGATGATGATGGTGATGGCGTACCCAACGGACAAGAGTCCACAGACGGTACTGATCCAACAGATGGATGTGATTACGCAATAGCAAGTCAGGTCATCACAAATGTAACAGGAGCATGGAATGTTTTAGATTGTGATGGTGATGGTGTGATCAATGGCACAGAGATTACAGATAGTACAGACCCACTAGATATGTGTAGTTTGGTCATAGCAAGTCAAACAGAAACACCTAGTGCAGCATGGGATGCAGCAGACTGTGATCAAGATGGCAATCCAAATAGCACGGATCCAAATCCATTAGCACCAACCGCAGTAGATGATGCTTTTACAGCTTCATTTGGTGGTCCAACTACATTCAATATTTTAACGAATGATGATTTCTTAGCAGGAGCCAATACCAGTATTACCCAAGCAGGCGGTACGGCGGCAGGCACTGTAAGTTTTGATGCAACAACAGGCGAGATGAGTTATGCCCCAACAGCAGCAGAAGCTACAGCAGGAGGAACGGTAACTGTAGATTATACAGTTTGTAATATAGCAGTAAACCCTGATGTTTGTGAAACAGCAACAATAACCATAACGGTTACTGATGCAGATGATGATGGCGATGGTGTACCCAATGGGCAAGAGTCCACAGACGGTACAGATCCAAATGACGGATGTAGTTATAATGCAGCCAGTCAGGTTATCGCAGATGTAACAGGAGCATGGAATGCTTTAGATTGTGATGGTGATGGCGTGATCAATGGAACAGAAGTAACGGATGCTACAGACCCACAAGATATGTGTAGTTTGGTAGTTGCAAGTCAAACAGCTACCCCAAGTTCAGTATGGGATGCAGCGGACTGTGATCAAGATGGCAATCCAAATAGCACGGATCCAAACCCATTAGTACCAACCGCATTAGACGATGCTTTTACAGCTGCATTTGGTAGTCCAACTACATTCAATATATTAACGAATGATGATTTCTTAGCGGGAGCCAATACGAGCATTACCCAAACAGGAGGTACGGCGGCAGGCACTGTAAGTTTTGATGCTACAACAGGAGAGATTACTTATACACCACTAGATGCTGAAATTGAAACAACTGTAACAATTGAGTATCAAGTTTGTAATACAGCCGTAGATCCAACTGTATGTGATATAGCTACAATTACAATTTCGGTTATAGATCCTGATTCTGATGGAGATGGTGTAACGGATAACCAGGAAGTTACCGATGGAACTGATCCTAATGAACCATGCAACTTTAATCCTGATAGTAGAACGTTAGATCCGACTGAAGTATGGAATGTATTAGATTGTGATAATGACAGTGTTTCTAATGGTGATGAAGATGATTTAGATACTGATAATGATGATATACCCGATTATTTTGATACAGATGATGACGGTGATGAAATTCTTACAATTGATGAAGATGGAAACGGTGATGGTAATTTAACCAATGACGATTGTGATGAAGATGGTACTGTAGATTATCTAGATGCTGATCCATGTAAAATAGTAGTCCCTACTCTTTTTACACCAGATGGTGATGGCGTAAACGACGTATTTGAGATTCCCGGATTGGTAAATATGTTTCCTAATTTCGAATTAAAGATATTTAATCGCTGGGGTAATATAGTCTACGACTATAAAAATAATGGTAACGCTAGTCCAAAATGGTGGAATGGTTTCTCTACAGGAAGAATAACTATTAATAATGATAAATTATTACCAACAGGTACATATTTCTACATAATTAATTTTAATGATAATAACAGAAAACCTGAGTCAGGTTGGATCTATTTAAATAGATAAATAAAAATTTGTAATTGGAGCGAGATTAAACTCGCTCCATTAAAAATAGAATGTAAACACATGAAAAGATTTAAATTATTTTTAGCACTTGGCTTAGTATTATTTTCAATAGACTTTTACAGCCAGCAGGATCCGCAATACACGCAGTATATGTATAATATGAATGTTCTAAATCCGGCATATGCAGGTTCTAAAGGAACATTAAGCATAGGTATATTAGGAAGAACACAATGGGTAGATATTGATGGAGCACCTAAAACATTAACATTAGCAACTCATGCTCCGGTTAGCGAAAAAATTGGGGTAGGTATTTCAGCTATTGTTGATAAAATAGGACCTCTAAAAGAACAAAATTTATTTGCAGATTTTTCATATACCATCAATACCTCTGAGGAAGGTAAATTGGCTTTTGGATTAAAGGCAGGTTTTACTTTTCATAATTTAGATGAACTGGCATTGACTACAGTAGATCCCAATGACCCAACATATTTAGACTTTGATAATAGAGCGTTAGTAAATTTTGGTGCGGGAGCATTTTATTATACTGATAAATTTTACTTGGGCTTATCATTACCTAATATTTTAGAGACTAAACATTTTGAAAAAAGTAATAGCATAACACAAGCTTCTGAAAAGATGCATTATTTTTTAACTAGTGGTTATGTTTTTGATGCCTCAGAAACCTTAAAGATTAAACCATCTGTTATGGTCAAAGCTGCTCCGGGAGCTCCAGTATCTATAGATTTATCTGCTAACTTCTTATTAAATGAGAGATTCGAGTTAGGCACTTCTTATAGGCTAGATGATGCTATTACCGGATTGATAAGTATGATGGTAACTAAGGATTTAAGAATAGGTTATGCTTATGACTATACCACCTCCAATTTGGGAGATTTTAATTCTGGCTCTCATGAAGCATTTTTATTATGGGATATTGATGTGTCAAGAGAAAAAGTAGTATCACCTAGATTTTTCTAACCATATAAAATTATAAATAAACTTTTCAAAGAAATATCGCAAGTTTCAATAAGTAAAAATAAAGACATGATCAAAAAGTATATTGTTATCATAGTGTTGTTAGGTTTAAGTACTTTAACAGCACAAACAGCAGCAGGTAAATATCTTATAAAAAATAGTAACATAAACACCAAATATGCAGATTTTGGCACCTCATTTTTTGGTAATGACAGTGTGGTGTTTTCTTCACCAACTAAAAAAACACTAATTAGAAATATTTGGAAACCTAATGAACAACCTTATTTAGATTTGTTTGTAGGAGCTATTAATGAAGAGGGAGAAATTGTTGGAAAAGAAAAAGTAATTGGGAATGTAAATACAAAGTTTCATGAGGCCATAGTAACCTTCACTAAAGATAGGAAAGAGGTTTATTTTACCGGAAATAATTTTTATCATAATCAAGTCACAAATGATACCGTAGGTACCTTGAGATTACAATTGTTTAAGGCGGTCGTTAAGGCAGATGGAACATGGGTTGATATAGAAAAGCTGCCATTTAATAATGATGATTATTCTACTGGCCATCCGGCATTAAGTGCTGATGGTAAAAAATTATACTTTGTTTCTGATAGACCGGGAACAATTGGAAATACAGATATTTATGTAGTTTCTGTAAATAATGACGGTACTTATGGTCAGCCCAAAAACCTAGGACCAAATATTAATACTCAAGGAAAAGAGATGTTTCCTTTTGTTAACGATAATATCATATATTATTCCTCAGACGGACATGAAAGTTCCGGAGGTCTCGATGTTTTTGCCAATAGAATATATGATACTACCATTTCTAGACATTTAAATTTAGGTACTCCCATAAATAGTGTAAAAGATGATTTTGCTTTTATTATAAAAGAGAAAAAAGGTTATTTTTCTTCCAATAGAGTAGAAGGAATGGGTGATGATGATATTTATAGTTTTATTACTAATGAACCCATAAATATAGATTGCACGCAGCGATTAACAGGTGTTGTTAAAAATGATCAATCAAAAGAAATTTTAGCAGGAGTTATGGTTAAATTATTAGATAAAGAAGGAGGGATTCTACAAACAGCAACATCTGATCAAAATGGTGTTTATAACTTTACAGTAAAGTGCAATGAAACCTATAAAGTTGTGGGAGATAAAGCTGATTTTCAAAATGATGAAAAGAATTTAATTACAGTCAATGATATAGTGGAAAAACCTATTGAGTTAGTTTTGACATTGAAACCTGAAATAGTTGAAAATAAGATTAATATTGAAAACATTTATTTTGACTTGGACAAATGGAATATTCGTGCTGATGCGGCTCTAGAATTAGACAAACTAGTACAAATCATGAAAGAAAAACCTGAATTATTGATTGAGGCCGGATCACATACTGATTCAAGAGCGACCGAAGCATATAATAATAGGTTGTCTAGTAGAAGAGCAAAAGCAACGTTTAAATATATTGTCTCTAAAGGAATTAGTAAAAAGAGAGTTACAGCTAAAGGATACGGAGAGACGAAATTGATAAATAATTGTGCTGATGACGTAGTGTGTACTGATGAAAAACATCAGATGAATAGAAGAACTCAGTTTAATATAATAGTATCTAAAGAATAGACATTTCGCTAAACGGTTATAAGAAAGAGCATCCATACTTGACGGATGCTCTTTTTGTTTTAAAAAATATTGATTGCCCAATAAGTCTCATTAATTTACAACCTACGTCATTCTGAATTTATTTCAGAATCTCAGAATGCTGTAAATCGTTCAATAATAAGAGACTCTGACAAATTCATGGTGACGTGATAACTAAATGATCAAAAACGGTTTTACATAAAAAAAATCAGTTTTAGAAGTTAGGTTGTAAATTGTATTTTTTATAGAAGCTATTAAGTAAATCTATTACTTCTTGTTCAGTATCAACAATCCTAATTAATTTCATGTCCTCTTCACTTGCATTTTCATATTTCTGAATAAGTACTTCTTTAACCCAATCGAAAATGCCACTCCAGAAATCTCTACCTACAAGAATTATAGGGAATCTTCCAATTTTTTTTGTCTGAATTAGGGTCATAGCTTCAAAAAGTTCATCTAAAGTACCAAAACCACCAGGCATTACTACAAAGCCTTGAGCATATTTTACAAACATTACTTTACGTACAAAAAAGTAATCAAATTGTACATTTTTATCATGATCTATATAGGGGTTGTCATGTTGTTCAAAAGGAAGTTCTATATTTAATCCTACCGAGGCTCCTTTACCTCTGTGAGCTCCTTTATTACCGGCCTCCATTATACCGGGGCCACCACCTGTTATTACACCATATCCATTTTGCGTCAACTCGTAGGCAATCTTTTCTGCAAGTTTGTAATATTTTTGCTCCGGTTTGGTTCTTGCAGATCCAAAAATGCTAACGCAAGGGCCAATTTTACTTAATTTCTCATAACCATTAACAAACTCGGCCATAATTTTAAAAATTGCCCAAGTATCATTGGTTTTTATTTCATTCCAAGTTTTATGTTGAAATTTTTCGATGATTTTTCGATCTTCATTTCGATTCATATCTTTCGCCATTTATTTTTTTTATAGATTAATTATTTTTTTCAGTAGATAAATTCAATTCTATTATTGTAATAATTCTATCTGTAACTATTGCATCGTCCAATTTTAGCTTTACCTCCTTTGCTTAAAAAAGACAAACATGCTAAATTAGCTCTTTTTTTAGAAACTGAGCGGTATAACTTTTTTTCACTTTTATAATCTCTTCCGGTGTACCTGTGCATATTATTTCGCCACCATTTTTTCCGCCTTCAGGACCTATATCAATAATATAATCGGCCAACTTAACTACATCTAAATTATGCTCAATAATTAATACTGTATTTCCTTTATTGGTCAATTTATTCAATACTTTCATCAATACATTAATATCTTCAAAATGTAATCCGGTTGTAGGCTCATCCAAAATGTAAAATGTATTTCCGGTATCTTTTTTTGAGAGTTCTGTAGCTAATTTAATACGTTGTGCTTCACCACCTGATAAAGTTGTGGACTGCTGCCCTAAAGTGATATAGCCCAAACCAACATCTTGAATGGTTTTTAATTTTCTATATATTTTAGGAATATGTTCAAAAAAATGAACACTTTCATCAATAGTCATATTCAATACATCTGATATTGATTTGCCTTTATAACGAATTTCAAGCGTTTCTCTATCAAATCGTTTGCCTTGACAAGTCTCACACTCTACATAAACATCTGGTAAAAAATTCATTTCTATAACTCGAACACCACCACCTTGACAAGTTTCACATCTTCCATCTTTAACATTAAAAGAAAATCTACCAGGCTTATATCCTCTAATTTGAGATTCCGGAGTCTTGGCATATAAATTCCTAATTTCACTAAAAACACCAGTATATGTCGCTGGATTAGAACGAGGAGTTCTACCTATCGGCGATTGGTTAATGTCAATAATTTTATCAATATATTTTAAACCTTTAATATTTAAATATGGCATAGGAGCCTTTACGGCTCTATAAATATGATGATTTAAAATGGGATATAACGTTTCGTTAATTAATGTTGATTTTCCACTACCAGAAACACCGGTAACACAAATCATTTTACCTAAAGGAAAAGTTACAGAAACATTTTTGAGATTATTACCGGTAGCTCCTTCCAAAATAATTTTTTTACCATTGCCTTTTCTTCTTTTATCAGGCACTTCAATATTCTTTGTACCATTAATGTAATCGGCCGTTAAGGTATGACTGCTCAATAATTCTTTAGGTGTATTATTGCTGATAATTTCTCCCCCATGTTTACCTGCTTTTGGACCAATATCTATTACATAATCTGCACTTTCAATCATGTCTTTATCATGTTCAACTACCAATACAGAATTGCCTATATCTCTTAACTTTTGCAAAGAAGTTATCAACCTATGATTATCTCTCTGATGTAATCCAATACTCGGTTCATCTAATATGTATAGAACACCTACCAGTTGAGAACCAATTTGTGTAGCCAATCTAATACGTTGTGCTTCACCTCCGGATAATGATTTTGAACTTCTATTTAAAGCTAAATAATCTAGGCCTACATCCAACAAAAATTGAATTCTAGTTTTAATTTCCTTCAAAATTTCTGAAGCAATAGCCAATTGTTTATCACTCAAATGAGCTTTAATTTTTTTAAACCAATCTGCCAATTGAATAATATCCATTTCAGCCAAATCAGCAATGTTTTTATTATGAATTTTAAAATGTAATGCTTCAATATTTAAACGAGAACCATTACAAACTGAGCAGATATTCTCATCCATATACAATGCTGCCCAACGTTTAATGGAGATTGAATTGGTTTCGTCAAATTGATATTTTATAAAATTGGCAATACCTTCAAAATCAATATTATAACTTCTTGTTATACCCGCTTGTTTTGAAATAATTTCAAATTTTTCTTTACCACCATATAATATAATATCTAATGCTTCTTTAGGAATTTTTTTTATCGGAGTAGTCAATGTAAACTGAAAGCGTTCAGCAATCAGTTCAATTTGTTTCATAATCCATTTACTTTTTTGTTCACCAAGCGGTGCTATACCACCATTCAATATTGAAATTTCTAAATTCGGAATTATTTTGTCAATATTTACTTCATTTAAAGTGCCAAGACCATTACAAGTTTTACAAGCTCCTTTAGGTGAATTAAAAGAGAATGAATTAGGTTCTGGTTTAGGGTATGAAATACCACTGGTAGGACACATTAAGCTTCTGCTAAAATATCTCGTAGTATTGGTGGCTACATCTAAAACCAAAATAGTGTCATTACCATGGTACATAGCCGTTTTAACAGTATCCACTAGACGTTTTTCAATATTTTTATCAACGACCAATCTATCAATAACAATTTCAATATCGTGCGTTTTGTACCGATCCAAACGCATACCTTTTTCTATATCTTTAATTTCTCCATCAACCCTTACTTTAACAAATCCTTGCTTAGAAATTTGTTCAAAAAGTTCACGATAATGACCTTTACGTGATTTAATTACCGGAGCCAATACTATGGCCTTTTTCTTATTGAAATCACTTAAAATTAATGCAATGATCTGTTCGTCAGAATAGCTCACCATTTTTTCATTAGAATTATAAGAATAAGCATCAGCTGCTCTTGCAAATAATAATCTTAAAAAATCATAGACTTCTGTTATAGTGCCAACAGTAGATCTGGGACTTTTGCTCGTGGTTTTTTGTTCGATTGCAATTACGGGAGATAAACCATCAATTTTATCAACATCGGGTCTTTCTAAACCTCCTAGAAATTGCCGAGCATAGGCAGAAAAAGTTTCAATATATCGGCGTTGTCCTTCGGCATAGATGGTGTCAAAAGCTAATGACGACTTACCACTACCACTTAAACCGGTAATTACTACTAGCTTTTCTCTGGGTATTTTAACATCAATATTTTTTAGATTATGAACTCTCGCTCCTTGAACCTCAATAAAATTTTCTGGCATACTTAGATAAAAAATTGCGAAATGCAAAGGTAATTAAATGTAAATAGAATTTATAGTGAAGTATAAACTATTAGTAATAAAATTATTAAATTGCGTCAAAATATTAAGAGATGAAAATTATTCACTCCATTCGTTATTTTTTTGAAAAAAGAGGTTTTGAAGTCTCCTCAAGATTGGCTGATAAACTAGGAATTAGAGTTACTAATGTTAGGTTGTTTTTCATTTATATTTCTTTTATTACTTTAGGTTTTTGGTTTGGTGTATATTTAACATTCGCTTTTTTACTAAAACTTAAAGATATGATTTACACTAAACGCAGTTCCGTATTTGACCTATAAAATTATATGAACTTATTTCAATCTAAATTATATAAGGCTTTATTATTACTACTCTTAGTATTGACTACAGGTGTTATTGGATATATGTTTTTGTCAGATGATACTTTTGTCAATGCTTTGTACATGACCATTATTACCATTACTACTGTTGGTTTTGGAACTGGGCATCCGTTAAATCCACAGGAAAAATTATTTACTATTTTTTTAATATTAATGAGTGTATCAACTTTGGGGTATGCTGCATCAATTATTACACAATATATCGCAAGTGGAGAATTACTTAAAAATCTAAAATTTAAAAAAGTGCAAAATCAAATAAAAAACCTTAGAAATCATACTATCGTATGTGGTTATGGTAGAAATGGCAAACAAGCAGTGATCAAATTGACGAAATATAATAAACCTTTGGTAATTATTGAAAATGATGTGGATAGAATAGCTGAAATTGAAGAGCTGAATTTACCCTATGTTAAAGGTGATGCAACTGTAGATGAGATATTAAATAAATCTGGTATTATGAATGCATCAAGTTTAATTACTTCCTTACCTTCAGACGCCAATAATTTATATGTAGTTTTATCTGCCAGACAAATAAATAAAGATTTAACTATAGTAAGCAGAGCTTCCAATGATTCTTCTGACAGTAAACTAAGGATTGCCGGAGCAGATAATGTTATTATGCCAGATAAATTAGGAGGCGATCATATGGCATCTTTATTAGTTACGCCAGATATTGTAGAATTTGTTGATAAATTAGCGGCAGATTCTGAAAATACTACACATCTGGAAGAGATAGTTGTAAATGATTTACCGAACGAGTTTTTATCAAAATCAATTAGAGATATAGATTTACGGAGAAAAACTGGTTGTACGGTTATTGGTTTTAAAACACCGGATTGTATATATGAAATCAATCCCGAAGCTGATACCCTATTAGTGCCTAATTCTAAATTGATTGTATTAGGTAGTGTAGATCAAATTCAAAAGCTAAATAAATTATTTTAATGCTCAACAAAATTCTAATTACAGGTAGTAATGGATTGTTAGGTCAAAAGTTAGTTAATCTGTTTTCTAAAATTGATACCTATCAAGTATTTGCCATTTCAAGAGGCGATAATAGAAATGAAACGGCTTTACAGTTTACTTACCATAATATAGACATTACTGATGCCAAAAAATTAGAAAGTTTTATTGAAGATATTAAACCGCAATATATTATTAATTGTGCGGCTATGACAAATGTTGATGAATGCGAAAAAGAACAAATTAAATGTGATTTAATTAATGTAAAAGCCGTTGAAACATTGGTCAATTTTGCAAAAAGATATAATACACATGTAATTCACATCTCAACTGATTTTATTTTTGATGGTGAAAATGGACCTTACAAAGAAGATGATAAGCCAAACCCTATCAATTATTATGGACTTTCCAAGCTTAAAGCTGAAGAGATTATTGTTCAAAATGAGATTAAATATACAATTTTAAGAACTATACTTGTGTATGGTATTGTTGATAATATGAGTAGGAATAATATTGTTTCCTGGGTAAAAAGTGCTATTGAAAATAAACAGCAAATAACTATAGTAGATGATCAATTTAGAATGCCTACACTGGTTGATGATTTGGCTGAAGCTTGTTTGCTGGCTATTCAAAATAAAGCATATGGAATTTATAATGTGTCTAGTAATGAGCTATTAAGTATATACGAAATGGCATTACAAATTGCAGAAGTTTTTGATTTAGATGCTTCATATATAAAAGCAATACCGACATCTCAGTTAAATCAGCTTGCAAAACGCCCTCCAAAAACAGGTTTTGTTTTAGATAAATCTAGAAACAATTTAAAATTCTTTGCTTTGCCATTTAAAGATAGACTTCAAGTGTTTAAAAATCAGCTATTAAATTCAAATAATTAAATTTATATTTGTTAATAACTTTGACACTTCAATATTTAAATATATCATAATTTTAAACTATATTTGCAAGCCCTATTTTTAATAGGTTTGTTCATTAGATTAAGTGGTTTGTGAAGCATTGAAAAAAAATTCAAAAGATTTTTCAAAATAGTTTGCCATATAAAAAAAAGGTTTTACATTTGCAGCCGCTAAAATATTAGTGAGCGGTATTTATTGGGATTTGGGGAGTTGGAATATGATGAGATAAGTATTGCGGAATAAGTTCATTGAGAATATTGAAAATTGACAGCGTAAAATAGAGTAAGATTACAGCTTGGTTTCAATTTTAGGATTGGGATTAACTGATTAATTTTTTTTGAGAAACTTTTTGTTTAAAGAGATTTAAAATTTATACAATGGAGAGTTTGATCCTGGCTCAGGATGAACGCTAGCGGCAGGCTTAACACATGCAAGTCGAGGGGTAACATTACAGCTTGCTGTAGATGACGACCGGCGCACGGGTGAGTAACGCGTATACAATTT
>Ga0209633_10003771_pt1 | contig 13879 bp, 14 predicted proteins | sample Cruoilmetagenom1_FD_187290 | JGI IMG/M metagenome (GOLD analysis project Ga0209633, IMG submission 187290) | Oil polluted marine microbial communities from Coal Oil Point, Santa Barbara, California, USA - Sample 1 (SPAdes) (version 2) | ecosystem: Environmental > Aquatic > Marine > Oil seeps ... | reverse complement strand
CCGGTACGGCGGCCATGCATGCGTGGACCGTCGGCGCCATCGGCATCATGACGCTTGCCGTCATGACACGGGCCACGCGCGGCCACACTGGCCACGAGCTCACAGCCTCCGCAACGACGGTCGCCACTTACGCGATGGTTCTCGCTGCATCGGTGTTGCGCATTGCCGCCGGAGCCTTTCCTCAAGCCAATTGGGGCCTCATCGAATTGGCGGGAATCGCCTGGATCGCGGCCTTCTGCCTGTTCCTCCTGGAATACGCGCCGATGCTGCTGCGGCCTCGCCTCCGGCGCGACTAAGGAACGGAGCAGCTGAGTGGCGCAGCCGGAGAACTTGTGGTGGATCAACGACAGCCCAGAAACGCTGGCGTAGAAAGGGGTCTACTCGACGGGCCGTGCTCGCACAGGGAGGTGAGTGATGCCGAATTCGAGGTTGCTATGGCCGACGCGCGAGGAATTGCGCCAACGGTACGAGCTGATGGACCGGATGATCGAGACGCAAGGCGTCGACGTTCTTGCCGCGCTTCGTGTTGACGGTGGGCTCGCCTTCATCGAGGCCCGCGCCAAGTGCCGGTACTGCGCCCATGAGGGGGTTTGCCGGCATTGGCTGGAAAGCGAAGGGCAGCGCGGAGCCGCGGACTTCTGCCCGAACCTGGCTTTCTTCCGGTCATGCGGGCGCGAAGAGAACTAAGCGTTCCGGCAAGTCCTCGCGCGCTCAGTACTGATAGCCCAATCCGAAAATGACCTTTTGGATATCGACGAAGAAGTCATTGGCCTGGTAGTTGGCGTATTTGGCTTGCGCGTAGAAGCCGTCGCGCAAGGGCAGATAGGCGTAGAAGTCGAACTCCGAGCCATAGTCGATGCTCTGCACAGCGGACCGGAACTCGTGATACTGGGCCAGGAGCAGCAGTCCGCCGAAATAGCTGAACGGCCCGCCGGAACTCTCCGGGACCTTGTACTTGGCTTGAGCGTAGAAGTCCTGCAGGCCCGTGGGTGGGATCACCAGGAAGACGTCGGCAAAGCCATTGAAGATGTGTCCCGTGGCAAGAGGTGTCTGGAACGCCGCGACACCGTTGTCGCTGCCCAGAAGCTCGTAGACGAGCGTGCCCGTGAGCCCACCTTTGCTCAGGCCCTGCTCGACGCGCACATAATCCGCATCGTAATCGACCGGCGTATTGGCATAGCTGGTCTGATGTGCGTACTCGAGACGGTAGTGATAGTTGACGCTGTCGGTCAGCTTCTGCTTGCCCTTGAGGAAGCCGCCATAGCTTGCGTTGGAAAACCGGTCTAGGTCGTAAAGGTCCATCAGATATGTATAGGCGGTCAGCTTGCCGATAGAGAGCTCTTTGCTCTTCGCATGCATAAGGTGAACGTTGGAGTGGATGTTCCCGAGTGGCGAAGAGTCGCTGAAGATCCGGTTCACGTTGCCGATATAGGCGTAGAGAAACGTCACGCCCGGGAGTGCCGTGATGGTGGCCTTGGCGCCATCGAAGGTCTGGTCGTTCTGACGCCAAGCGACCGAGCCCACATAGCGCAGATTGTCCAGGTTCTCGAGATAGCGGCCGCCAAGCAGCACCACGCCCGGGATGTTGTGCGATTCAAGATAAGCCTGGTCGACCTCCGCGGACTCCACGTCGACGACGACCGGATACTCGGTCCTGCCGTTGATTGTGTTGTTGAAGTCTTCCGGGCCGATATTGACCACGAACTCGCCCTCAACGCCTGCCCGAAAGCCGTAGAAGAAGCCGGATTCGACGCCTGTCTTGTTCCTCAACGTCGAGGCGCGCGCGTCCTTGGTCAGGTTGGCCTGGTCTACATACTCATAGCGGTAGCGGAAGTCGGTCCAGAACTTACCGTTCAAGAAGCCGGTATGCGGTGCTTGATAATGCGTTGGCGCGCCCACTTGTGGGTCGTAGTCGGCGCTCTGCGCCAACGCCGCAGCGTTGAAAGCCGCTGCCGAAAGAAGCAGGCAGGATCCGGCGATCAAAGTCCGTGGCGCGACGCGATGAGGATGGGTGATGCTCATTTGCTGACGCCTGCGGGTGCTGGGGCGCCGGCGGGCTTGCCGGCTACGGTCTTCTTACGCCCGCTCCCAGAGTCCGGGGGGGGCCCCCGTTCGATGTCATAGAGCAGGCCGCCGCGACGGGTGTAGAACCACCAAGTGACCGCGACGCAGGTGACGTAGAAGCCCAGGAAACCCCACAGTGCGAGCTCGGGGCCACCGGTGGCGGCGATCGAGCTGCCGTAGCCTTTTGGAATGAAGAAGGCGCCATAGGCTGCCACGGCCGAGGTAAAGCCGATGATTGCAGCTGATTCCTTGCCGGCGTGGCGTGTCTGCTCGTCCGCGGACGCTGTTGGCATAAGACGGCTGATTTCCTTGCGCATGATGGCCGGGATCATCTGGAAGGTCGAGGCATTGCCCACGCCTGTTGCGAAGAACAGTACCAAGAACATCGCGAAAAAGCCCCAGAAAGCGCCGGGCTGGTCCTTGATCCCCAGGAAAAAGAGGACACCGGCGACGGCGGCGATCATGACCGTAAAGACCCAGACGGTGACGCGACCGCCGCCCCAGCGGTCGGAAATCCAGCCCGTCGCGGCGCGGGAGAGGGCGCCCACCAGAGGACCCAGAAAGACGAAAGGCAGCGAGTTGACGTCCGGGAATTGGGTCTTGGCGAGAAGCGGAAAGCCTGCGGAATAGCCGATAAACGAACCGAACGTCCCGGTGTAAAGCCAACACATGATCCAGTTGTGCTTGCGCTGAAAGATGACCGCTTGCTCGCTGAACGACGCTTTTGCCGAGGCGATGTCATTCATGCCGAACCACGCGGCGATCGTGGTGACGATCAGGAAAGGCACCCAGACGAAGCCGGCGTTCTGGAGCCAGATTCGGGTGCCCTCCGAGGTGGTTTGCGGTTCGCCGCCGATGGCGCCGAAGACGCTGGTGGTGATCGCCAGCGGCACGACGAACTGCACCACACTGACGCCGAGATTGCCAAGGCCGGCATTGAGGGCGAGCGCGTTGCCCTTCTCCTTCTTGGGGAAGAAGAAGCTGATATTGGCCATGGAGGAGGCAAAATTGCCGCCGCCGAGGCCGCAAAGCAGCGCAAGGATAAGGAATAAGAGATAGGGCGTGTCGGGATTCTGTACCGCGTACCCGATACCGAAGGCAGGTATCAGCAGTGACGCGGTGGTCAACGCCGTCCATAGACGGCCGCCGAGGATCGGCACCATGAAGGAATAGAAGATGCGAAGTGTTGCGCCGGACAATCCAGGCAATGCCGCCAGCCAGAAGAGCTGATCGGTCGAATAGGTGAATCCGATGGCCGGCAATTTGGCGACTACCACGCTCCAGACCATCCACACGACGAAGGCGAGTAGCAGCGCCGGTATGGAAATCCACAGATTGCGCCGCGCGATCCGGCGCCCTGTGGTCTCCCAGAAAGTCTTATCCTCCGGGCGCCAATCCTCGATTAGTTCGTGATGGGATCCATGCTCCTCGTGGCTGTGTGCGTGCTCGAGCTCGGCCAGCGGCGGCAGCTTGGCCAGCACCTCGCCAGCGGCGCGCTGCTCCATGTGCCGGATGGAGAAATGCATCCAGGCCAGGGAGACGGCGACGATGAGGAAGAGCAGCATGAAGCAGCTCGTCCAAATGTTCGTCAGATCCGCCATCACACCGAAGGCAATCGGCAGGACGAAGCCGCCGAGTCCGCCAACCATACCGACGAGCCCGCCAACTGAACCGACATTCTTGGCGTAGTAGATAGGGATATATTTGTAGACTGCGGCTTTGCCGAGCGACATGAAGAAGCCGAGAACGAAAATCGTAATCACGAATGGAATGAGGCTCATCTGCGTCGAGAAGGAAATGGGCCCCTTGATGCCGTGAATGACATAGTCCGTGTTTGGGTAGGACAGCATCAACAGGCACACCAACGAGACGCCAAAAGTCCAGTACATGACCGCCCGCGCGCCATAGCGATCTGATAGGTGCCCGCCATAGGCGCGGAATAGGCTTGCGGGAATCGAATAGGCCGCCGCGAGCATGCCAGCGGTTTCGATGTCCAATCTATAGACGCCGATCATGTAGCGCGGCAGCCACAGGGCGAGGGCGACAAACCCGCCGAACACAAAGAAGTAATACAGCGAGAACCGCCAGACTTGCTGGTGGCGGAGCGGCTCCAATTGCGCCATCAGCGAACGAGGCTTCTCCTTACGCGCCCGCCGGGCCTTGATCTCGGGATCGTCGTCGGTGAAGAACCAGAAGATGATCGCCATGACCGTTAGCGCCGACGCCCAAACCACCGCGACCATCTGCCAACCGAAGGCGACGAGGACAAACGGAGCGACGAACTTAGTGACGGCCGCGCCGACATTGCCGACGCCAAAGATTCCGAGCACCGTCCCCTGTTTCTCCGGCGGGTACCACTTGGAGACATAGGCGATGCCGACGGCGAACGAGCCACCCGCAAGTCCGACGCCCAGGGCGGCGAGGAGCATCATAGGATAGCTGGTGGCGAAGGAGAGGAGGAAGGTGGCGGCGGCCGCCGACAGCATGGTCAGCACATAGACGATCCGGCCGCCATACTGGTCGGTCCAGATGCCGAGAAAAATCCGGCTGAGGGAGCCGGTGAGGATAGGCGTACCGACGAGCAGGCCGAATTCGGTTTCGTTCAGACCGAGATTTTCTTGGATGCGTACGCCGATGATGGCGAAGATCGTCCACACGGCGAAGCACACCGTGAAGGCGACTGTCGAAAGCCAAAGCGCCCGTGTTGCCCCAGGCGTCGAGCGCGTCGTGGTCATCTAGGCTCTCCCTGCAAAACGCTCGGGAGTACGCGGATTTGACCCACGATGGACGCAAACGTCCCCGTCTCACAGCCGGCCGCCCCGATACGTCTAGTGATCTCGGACCCCCATTTTTTCTTGTGGGCGTTCCAGTGATGCGTTGGAGCGCCCCAAGTCGCCGACCCGACGAGCGACGGGGGCTCGCCGCAAAGACACGCCATTTTGCTATTTTATGGGCTTTCCGGCTGATCTGACTTTGATCCAGCGCAAGCTGACTGACGGATGCAAAGAGGAGAGTTACCGCGCCAAGCCGGACCTGAGCGAGCCCCCGCGCTGATCGCATTCCGACAGGAGAGCCGCGACCGGGCCATTTAGACGGGGTTCTGGGTGCTGGACCGCGGGGAGTAAGTGGGGGGTCAATCCTGCTCTGGACCTCCTCCGTTCGCCCTCCGTACACCGTGAACGCCTCGCGGTAGGGGTCACTGGTTCGGTCCCAGTGCCGCCCACCATTCTTCCCCGTTTTTTACAAGCCGTTCATGAATGACACGGACTATCGATACTAGAGGTTCTTGGCGTAGCGGAGGCTGCCATGAGTGCGCTAGTTCGCATTGCTCTTTGTTCGATGTTTATCGTCGTTGGAACTACAGGCCAGGTCGGAGCGGTGGAACAAGGGAATAAAGAGCGGCTTGTCGCCGGCGTCACCATCGATATCCCCGGCATGGGCTATAAGAACCCGAAAACGGGTGTGATCGGGGGTTTCGAGCCGGGTGTCGCCAGGGCGGTCGCGGAAAAGGTGCTCGGTGCGCCCGGCCGCGTCGACTTTGTTCAAGTCCTCGACGACCAGCGCATCAAGGACCTCCAAGACGGTGGTGTCGATATCGTCGTCTCTCAGTTTACGATTACGCCGAGCGAGCGGCGCAAGTGGACTTCTCCATTCCCTACTACATCACGGGAGAAGGTCTTCTCGTCCGAAAAGGAAGTGGCATAAAGGGCTTCAAAGACCTAGCGGGCAAGCGTATTGCGACGACCGACGGCTCGCTTTCGCTCAAGAGAATGCGTGCGTCCCTTCCCAAGCTCCCCGGTGCAACATTGGTCATAACGCCTTTGAGTACCGGAACTGTCGACGCCGTGGTGAAGGGCGAGGCGGATGCGGCCTCCAACGATCTGATCGATCTAATGTTTTGCGCAAATCCCTAGAGCATCCGGAGCAGTACGAACTGGTCGACATCGCCAAGCAATTTGAGCCAAAGCCCTTCGGCATTGCCGTCAAGAAGGGCAATCAGGCACTGGTCGACCGTCTAGGCGATCGAGAGCCTGAAGGCGAATGGCGACATCGACAAACTGCTCAAGGAGGCGATCGCCGGCGTGGGGCCCGCAGACCACGCCTCCAACTGACCCGCCGGTGCGAGGAGTCAGATATTTGACCCTTGAGCGTCGAGTTGTGGCCGCCTTCGCGCTCTTGGTTATGCTTGCCGTGCCGCAGCCTGCGAATGCTGACGAGGCAATCGAAACTTCAATCCTCGTGAGGACCGATGCTCACGAGGGCCCCGTCGTCGTGCCCCATCAAAACCGCTTGTGTTTCACGACGAAGCCCGATTTTCAGTCCGACGACACACATATTGCAATTCGGTATGTCGATCTCGACACGCTGAAGGTTGGCACCTTCTTGCCTCGAAGCAATATGGCGAACAGTATGTGGCTGAGCGCAGATGGCGCGGCGTTGCTTGTCGCCGAACAGGGCACGATGGATACACTGGGAGCCATTAGCCGTATCAACTTGGCGGACGGCACACGCGACGTCATTGTCGATTCGTTTGAAGGTAAGCCATTCAACTCGCCGAACAAGATCATCCAATCTTCGACGGGTTGGATCTACTTCTCCGATCCGGATTACGGCGCCAATCAGGGCTTTAAGCCGGCGCCGAAGCTTCCGATGGCTGTCTACGCCCATGACCCATCGACCGGCACGACGCACCGTTTGACGACGCAGCTTGCCCGCCCGCACGGGCTCGCGTTGTCGCTGGACGAAAAGATCCTGTATGTCAGCGACACGGCTGCGGTTGACGGGAAGCACCCGTATAACCCCGATAGGTCCCACTCCATTTTGTCCGCACCGCTCGAGGCCCCGGATCGGCTAGGTCGCTTTTCGGAGGTCTTATCCGTGCCCGTCGGCATTCCCGATGGCTTCATCGTTACGCCACCAGACGGCGATCTTTGGGTCTGCGCGGGCGATGGCCTGCGGCATTACCGTAGCGATGGTACGCTCAAGGCGCGTTACCAGACCGGTGGTCCCGTTTTTGACGTCACCCGGCACGGCAACGACATTTATTCGACCGCCGACACGGCGATCTGGCGGACTGAGATTGTGCTCGATTGACAATGTCGCGTCGGGCTGGACGCATCGTCGGTGCTCGCAGCTCAAGATGCGCGGCGGACCGGTGCGGCTTCCATCATGTCGTCGGGATGGCCGCCCAGGCGGGCTCGAATGTGCTCGAGATATTCCGAATGCCGAACTTTCTCTCTATCGCCTGAGCGAGCGCTTTCGCGCACCCTGCCGCGGCTTGCCCGGTGCCTTGCGGCGCGGAGCAATGCCAATACCCGCGGTCAGGAATGAAAAGCGTGAAACCCGTGTATCGGCCTCTGCCTGTTAAGCAGATGCTTTTGGCGCCTTCGTTTTCGCTGAGCGTGAAGTAGAAGTCCGGCATGGCGGGAAACACGAAGGTCACGGCGTCGAGTTCAACGCTGTAGCACTCGCTGGGGAAATCCAGCGAAAGCGCTGTCATCAACGCATCCTGAGGGATGAACAGGTATTTCTGCGCGGCCAGCTCTACGCGCTTCATGAGCTCTACCGCATCGCTGCCGACGTCGGTTGGCATCTCGGTGATTGGCGTTGGCGTCGTGCCGCCCAGATAGGTTTGGGTCAGCTGAAGGCGCCGCTTAAACCGGAACCACCAGCCCTTCGCCTTTTCGATCGCCTCGATACGGACGAGCAATTCGATCGCGGTCTCCGCGGCCTTGGTCTCCTCAAGAAAGAGAATTCTCTGCGCTAGCGTCTTGTTTATATGCGCGAGGGCGGTTCTTGCCTCCGCGCGCAGGACATTGCGCCGATCAGGGCTCGCAGCGGCAACGATCTTTTCGATAGCCTGTTGATCGACGTGAGACAGAAGCATTGAAGGCCTACCCCCCGTTCTTCGCCTGTTATCCCCCATGCCCGCGGAGTCCCGGCGTATATCGCCTCAACGCGCCGCCGGCAAAATTGGTTCCGGGTCGATGCGTCCCAGACGGCCCAAACCTGTGGAAAAAGGCACCCGGAGTTGCCTGACGTCGGTAGCAGAGGCATGCAAGACGCGTGTGGCGCGGAGCATTTTTGCAATCGATCCGTCTTTGCATAGAGTTGGGCTGATTTAACGTCAGGCTTTCGAGCTGTGAGGGATGTCCGAACCAGAGCAAATCACGGATCGCCGCTCACCACGTCAGTTGATTGGTCTCGTTGCGGGGCCCGTCTGTTTTGCGGCCCTCCTCTCCAGCGCATCGCCATCCGGGCTGTCAGAGCCCGGATGGGCTGTGGCCGCGCTTGCCGTATGGATGGCCGTTTGGTGGGCGACCGAAGCGGTGCCGCTCTTCGTGACGGCTTTGCTGCCTCTGGTCCTCCTGCCGCTTCTGGGCGTCTTGGATGTGCACCAGGCCGCAACCCCATTCGGCCATCCCGTGGTGTTCCTGATGTTGGGCGGGTTTCTCATTGGCCTTGCCCTGGAGCGATGGAACCTGCACCGGCGTATCGCCCTCCACATCATCCTGTGTGTCGGCGGCCGTCCATCGAATCTCATTGCCGGCAAGATGTTGGCGACCGCGTTCTTGAGCATGTGGATCACCAATACCGCGACGACCATCATGATGCTTCCGATCGCGATCTCGCTGATCGGCGCCGTGGTTCCGGATGGGAAGCGGGACAGCCGCGAGGCAATAAACTTCGCTGCGGCAATGATGCTGGGCATTGCCTATTCAGCTTCAATCGGTGGAATGGGGTCGCTCGTCGGTTCTCCGACGAACCTCCTGGCCGCGAGCTATCTCGATCAGACCTTCGGAATCGAGTTGACCTTCGCCGGGTGGATGGTCGTCGCGCTTCCCATCGCCGCCGTCTTGCTCGGCTTGGCGTATCTGGTGCTCACCAAGGTTGCCTTTCCGGCATCGAACAATCTCGGCGAGGCGAAGACCGATGTGGCCGGCGGAATGTTGCGCGAGATGGGGCCAATGAACGTGCCCGAGCGGCGTGTCGCCATCATATTCGCCGCCGTTGCCGCCGCGTGGATCTTTCACCCGCTGTTTCGCGAGTGGCTTGGGCAAGGCCTCACGGACACAGGGATTGCCATCGCCGGGGCCGTCGCGCTCTTCGTGGTGCCGGCCAATTGGCGCGAGCGGACATTCCTGCTCGACCGGACGGCCGTGCGCAAAGTGCCCTGGGAGGTGTTGATCCTGTTTGGGGGCGGCTTGAGCTTGGCCAAGGCAATCGAGGTCTCACACCTGGCGACGTGGATCGGCAACGGCCTGTCCTTCCTCCACAGCATGCCTTTGACCGTGCTCATCTTCGGCGTTGCCTTGCTCGTCGCCTTGCTCACGGAGTGGATGAGCAACGCGGCGACGGCCGCTGCGTTTCTGCCCATCGCCGGAAGTCTGGCGCTTGGTTCCGACGTTGCGCCGCTGCTGATCGTCATTCCCATCGCGCTTGCGGCGTCATCCGCATACATGCTTCCCGTCGCCACCCCGCCCAACACGCTCGTGTTCGGGACGGGCTACGTCACGATCCCGCAAATGATCCGAGCAGGGGCGCTCCTCACCTTCCTGGGCGCGGCCGTTCGGTATGCCCGGAAAGGCTATCGCCCAACTTATTACGCAGTCGTTAACGGACTGGGGCGCCGCCCTGTCGTCCGCTAAGCGGCCCTCGGGACCGGCATGGCGAGCAGGGGCGCGACGGTTTTCACCTTGGCGGCCTCGCGGGGTGGTTTGAGCTGAATGTGGATCAGCCTGACGCTATAGCGCACATGGGGCTCCCCTGTGCGGCCAGTGAGCCGGTCGCGCTCGGCGCGCGCTCTGGCCTCGGTCTTGAAACAGAGGAGCTTGCCGTTCCGCATGACAGGGTTGGATCCGGCCCCGAAAACGCTATTCGCACTGCGGCGCGCCCAGACCACGAATAGATAGGTGTCGGTGTGCATGGGAGACCCCCCGGACCTAGCGACCTGCGTGCAAACCAAACGCACCAGGGTTGCAATTGGTTCCGGGGGCTCGCCCTAGATCGTGACGTCGAAGTCGACGATGGCTCCCCTGGCGAAGCTGAACTTCTCGCCGTCGATCGGCGCCAGACGTTCGCCCTCCTTGTTCTTCCCCTCGACAGTGATCTCATAAACCTTGTCGGGTTCCACGGTGTAGCCGCCGTTCTGGGGAAAGCGGTCGAAATTCCTCAACAGGAGCTCCCGCAAAGAGGGGCGTCGCGCGCCAATAACGCCCGCGATCGGGGCGGGTCCGGCGCCACGCACCGTGACCTGACGGACAGTGACGAAGATCTCGCCGACGGCTTCCTTGCGGGTAGCCCAAACGGCGATCCAAGCTTCGTTCCTCGGAGGCTGGGGAGCGACCTCCTCCTCGCGGGCCCCGCTGCGATAGCCTAGGCCGCGCATGATGTTGTGGACGCCGGCGCTGCCGCCAGCGAGGATCAGGGCGGTAATGAATTCGGTTGGAAGGTTGCCGCGCGTGTGCGCTTCGTCCGGCTGATAGACGTTGATCAGCTCGGCCACGATATCAATATTGAACACGGCGACAACGAAGTAGGAGACGGCGATCATGATGATCGTCCTGACGCCTCGTAGGCTGAAGTAGGTCAGGAACACACGCCAATTGAAAATGACCGAGAGGGCGCTCTCGATGAGTATCGCCAGCACAAAAAGTTTGGTGAGCGCGGTCAGCGACTCTGCGTAGATGTTGTCGCCCTTGTCGTCCTCTCCACCCCCGCCTTGGCCGTCCGCTTTACCTTGGCCTTGGCCGCCCGCTCCGCCTTGTGCTTCGCCGCCGTTGGTGTCGGGGGGATCGTCTTGGGCTTGCGCCATCGACACGAGAGGTGCCCCTTCAGCCAACGGATCGGTGAAGACATCCCAGGCCGAGGCGCCCAGGAGGAGGACGGGCAGACTGAACACGATGACGTAGAACAGGCGTGGCATCTCACCCTCCCTGGTCGAACCCCGCGTCGGGTTGCAGTCCGACAAATATTTCGCGTTATGAGATCATCCATCCCCCGCCTTGGCAAGTCTGAGAGGTACCGCGCGGATTTGTTTGCGCGACTTGGCTTAAGCCTTGCGCCGGTAATGTGCGGTCATGAACACGATCCACTTGCCGTCCTCGCCGGGTATGCGCCCCTTCAGGGTCCAATGATCGTCGTTCTCGACCTCGATGATGTCCTGGTAGGGGGCCAAGGACCCATCGCCTGAGAAGCTCGGGCCTTCCGTATCGAGGGTCAGCACCTTGCCGGTGTCGTCGAGCACGCCGTCATAGATCCAAAGATGCGTCATGCACGAGGCGATGAAGCTGCCGACGAAACGCGCCTTCTGCGGATCGTAGCCCAGCGTTATGACGCTGTTCACAAGCGTGCCGTCCGGCGCGTCGCTGGTGCCTTCGCACAGAATCCACAGACCGCCGAGCGAGCGAACGGTCGTTTCGCCAATGCTCTTCATCGGAGGCTCGTCGGGCCCCATGATGGTTTCGGCCTCGAAGCTCCAGTCGCCGACGAGCCTGTGCAGCCAGTCGTGATCCGTCTGGGGCTCGGGCGCCGTGCAAAGCGCCTCGATAGATTCTTCAGAAAGTTTGGTCTCAGCCATCGTCATACGCTCCCTTCACATGTCCGGATGGCGCCGGCCGGTTTCCAAACGTTATTCCGGCTTCACGCAATTGACCATCCAGCGCGTGCCGAAGCGATCGGTGAGCAGCCCGAACTTGAAGGCCCAAAAGGTTTCTTGCAGGGGCATCTCGACGGCGCCGCCTTCGGCCAACGCATCGAACGCGCGCTCGGCCTCGGCTGGGTCGTCAATATTGAGCGTAATGGAGGTGCCCTGCATAGGCTTGAAGCGGTCGGGCCCGGCGTCGGAGGCCATCAGCACTTGATCGCCGATGATCAGGCGCGCGTGGCCGATACCGCCGGCAAGCTCGGCTGGGGCTTCGTTCTCGCCCGGCATGTCGGCGAAGGTCATCATGGAGACGATGTCGCCGCCGAGGATCTGCTGATAGGCCGTGATGGCCTCCTTGCAGGTGCCGGGAAAGTTCAGATACGGGTTCAGCTTCATGCTCATCTCCTACAGGGAACGCGCATAACCTCGGTGCTACGCGAAATAGCGCTCGAGACTATCGAGGCAGCCGGTCCAGCCCTTACGATGCAGGTCGCGGATGTGCTCATCGACGAATTGCTCATGGATCAACGTCAGAAGCGAGCCGTCTCCGTCAGGTTTGACGAGCATGGTCACCAGCGAGGTTTGCTCCGGCATGGATTGCCATGTCCAGGTGAACACGAGCTTTTCGTTGGGCACGAGTTCGCGGTAGACGCCACTCACATGGTGCTCCTTGCCGTCCTCCTTGAAGGCGATAGCGTAACGCCCGCCCGGTTTAGGATCGCTCTCAGCTAGTGTGACCGGCCCATCGCCAGGTCCGAACCACTGAGCTATTTTTTCGGGGTCCGTCCAGGCGGCGTAGACTTTTTCCGGCGGCGCCTTGAGGTGCCGCTTGAGCGTGAGGCTGGGCTTGGTCGCGAGGTCGGCTTGGGCGGACATGGGTCTTCCTCCACAAAGGCAGCGAGACGGTCGAGCTGCTCGGTCCAAAAGCGCTGGTAGTGATTGAGCCAGTCCATGGCGTGCTCCATGGGTTCGGCGGTGAGTTGGCACATCACGGTGCGGCCGGTCTTCTTGCGCGTGATCAGGCCTGCATCCGAGAGCACGGTGAGGTGCTTCAGGATCGCCGGCAGCGACATGTCGAACGGTTCGGCAAGCTCGCTGACCGACAGTGGCGCGTTGGCCTCCAATTGTGCCAGCAGCGCCCGCCGCGTGGGATCGGCAAGGGCGGCGAAAGTGCTGTCGAGCGCGGCGTCTGAATACATAACCATACGGTTAAGTATTATGTCCGGGCGTTGCCGTGTCAACCCTGACCGTCTGCCGCGGGCTCATTAAGAAATGTTCACGAAGTCGAGGCATGAATGCCTACCAGCGTGTTCCCATATGAGGGGCTCGCTCAATGGAGGAAGCACAATGCGGATTTTGATTACGGCTTTTGCTCTCATGTTTGCCATGGCAACCACGACGTATGCTGGTGACAGAGCGCTCACCGAGCAGGAGGTCGAGGGCGTGCAGAAGGCCATCAAGGCCATGGGATGCACCGTTGCCGATCGCGAGATCGAGTGGGAGGACGGCGGCTACGAGGCTGACGATGTCCTCTGCGGTGACGGCAACAGCACGAAGAAGTACGACGTCTATCTCGACAAGGACTTCAACGTGACGAAGAAGGTCGAGGAGTAGTAGAAGGCGCACGCCTTTTAGCGATTTCGCGCCCCGGGGCTTGAGAGCGCCGGGGCGTTTTTCTTGCCGTTCCGGCGTGCCGGCCCCTTGGTTGACAGGGAGCCGGCGCCTTCTTATGGTCCGGCCAAATTCGAGGGCGGCCTTTTGACGAGGGCCGCCCGGACTTTTTTAGCCGAATGGATGGCGTGTCATGAAGATCAAGAATTCGCTGAAGGCCTTGCGCAAGCGCCATCGGAACAACCGGGTGGTGCGCCGCCGCGGCCGGCTCTATGTGATCAACAAGACCAACCGGCGCTTCAAGGCCCGCCAGGGCTAGCCTGCGGTCTGGCCCAGGAGGCGGCTCCTGGGGTTTTCGCAACGAATTGCTTTGACGGGGCCCTCGCGGGCCCCGTAGTTTTTTGGGCATGTTCACAGTGAGACGTTTTGCGGTCCTGTTTGGAATGGCGCTTTTGGCGGCCCTCGTGGCCGCGCCCATCGCCGCCCCGCCCGCCTTGGCCAGTCCGCCCCTCATGTTCGCGCAGTTCTTTGAGCACTTCGACGAGGAGGCCGAGGAGG
>Ga0209633_10003770_pt1 | contig 13887 bp, 13 predicted proteins | sample Cruoilmetagenom1_FD_187290 | JGI IMG/M metagenome (GOLD analysis project Ga0209633, IMG submission 187290) | Oil polluted marine microbial communities from Coal Oil Point, Santa Barbara, California, USA - Sample 1 (SPAdes) (version 2) | ecosystem: Environmental > Aquatic > Marine > Oil seeps ... | reverse complement strand
GAAGGCGGTCCATGCGGCCCATGTGGGAGAAGGGGCCAAACGGGTGGTAGTGGATTTGAAGATCGACGATCGCCGGGATAAACAGGCGACCATCGAAAGCAAGAAGGCGTCGGCCACAAAACCGTAGGGGTTTATGTATAAACGGATGCGGCGGCGCCCTGGGATTTCAGGGTGGTTTCAAGGTCTGACAGGAACAGGACCACATTCCTACGGCGGGATGGTGTTGCCTGTCAGGTTGGTCCCGGATCCCCTGCCCAGGATGGGGGCCCCTTTTTCGCCATTTTTGGTAATGTAACCTGTTGATATTATTAACGGTGGTTTCATGGTTTTTGACTTCTTACGAGACCATCAAAATGTACCAGTGGACCAAATTAGAACCAAGCCCGAAATATTTAATAAGAAAAAATTGGGTCTGGAATCTAAGTGTGGGAACTTGTGGGAGAAAGGTGCAGGATTTTGAAAAGTGTGTTAAGAATGTGACATCAAATAGTTGATGGCGTCGTAAAAAGTCCCATCTACTGCGTTGCAGTGATTTTTCAGAACCTCAACATACTGCATGTATGCCTACGATCCTGAAAAATCACTACGCCTTGTATATGGAACCTTTTACAACGCCATCTAAAGCTGAATTCGTGACTTTTTATGAGACCATCAATAGTTAGATGGAATGAAAAAGGGCCTCAAGCTGTAACCGCATGAAACCCTTGTCAATACTGGTGCCTAGGACGAGAATCGAACTCGTACGGGCGCAAGGCCCGAGGGATTTCAAGTCCCTTTTTTTACATTCCTATACTTTCCCAAAATAACATTTTCTACTTGACAATTCAGTAACATATCCATATCATGTTTCCCAAAGCTTCCTTCCATTTCCTCTTGAATAGCATAAAAAACCGGGGCTATACCGGGGCTACTTACCGAGGGACTTTAAAAAGAGGGTACGAAATGGCCAAGCAAAAACGCATGAAAACGATTTATCCAGGGGTGAGATTCCGGGAACATTCAGGGCGAAAACATGGAGTCAATTTTGATCGGTATTTCTTCATTCGCTACACGATTGACGGAAAGGAGCGCGAAGAAGGTTTAGGTTGGGCTTCCGAGGGTTGGACAGCTGAAAAGGCTTCTATCCAAAGGGCAGAATTAAAGAAGTCCCAAAAAACCGGTGAAGGTGCCAGGACATTGAAGGAAAAGAGGGATCGGGCCGAAAAAAAACGGAATGATCAAAAACGGGTGGCGGATCAGGAGGCGGCGGAAAACACATCCTTTGGTGATTTCTTCCAAGATACATATTGGCCGGTGGCTTCAACATCTAAGAAGGCCGGATCATATAAGAAAGAGATGCAGCATTTCAGACTTTGGATCCGTCCGGTGGTGGGCGCCCTTCCCTTCAGGAAAATCAATCAGATTCAGGTGGAAAAAATCAAGCGGAATATGCAACGTGCCAACAGAGCCCCACGGAGTATTGAATATGTTTTGGCCACGTTTCGTCAGGTGTGGAACTTGGCCAAGGGAACCGGGTTGACGATGGTGGATAGCCCTTCCAAAATGGTAAAGATTCATATGACCGACAATGAACGGCAGCGGTATTTGACGGATGATGAAGCGGAGTCCCTGCTATCAGAGTTGAAGTCCAGGAGCGAGCAGGTTTATCAAATGGCCCTTGTCAGTCTGGATTCCGGAGCCAGGTTTTCAGAAATTGCCAGGTTGAAAAAGAGCCATCTTGACATAGATGGTGGTGTGATCACCTATGCTGACACGAAGATGGCCGGGGGAACCAAAAACAGAGTTGTGCCCATGACATCAAGATTGAAGGATCTTTTCAAGTCCATGCCCCTGGGTGCAAAATTCAAATTGATTTTCCAGGGTAAAGATGGGCGGGTGTTGCATGAAGTTTCAAACACGTTTAGGACTAGCGTGAAGGCTTTGGAGCTCAATGGGGGTGTCATTGATCATCGAATGAAAGTTGTTTTTCATACCCTACGTCATACATATGCCTCCCGTTTGGTTCAGGCTGGAGTGGATCTGTATGTGGTTCAGCGTCTGTTGGGGCATTCGGTGAGTAAAATGACAGAGAGATATTCCCACCTGTCAAATGACACATTGGCGGCGGCGGTACGGCGGATGGAACATGCTACAAAGACAATTTCTGAAGATTCGAACGTTATCCCACTAGAGACGAACGTCAAGAATTAAGTCTCAGACCCTATCAGCACAATCCAAAAAAGGGTGTTCTCAGGTGAATCACGAAAAATCTTGACCTATATCAATTAATGGTATAATTTTTTAGTAATGTGGAATGTAACTCTTTCCAAAAAAGCAGCAAAACAAATTCAAGCACTCCCTGATGCTCTGAAAGCCAAAGCTTTTACATTGCTAAAAGAGATCGAGTGTAGTGGCCCCGTACGAGGGGAGTGGCCAAATTACGGCAAGCTTTCAGGAAACAGGCACCATTGTCATATCAAAAAGGGTAGGCCCACCTATGTCATGGTGTGGCAAGTGATTTACAGTAAAACTGTGGAGGTGATTTATGTTGGTACACACGAACGAGCACCTTATTGATATTCATCTGACAGGACCGGCTGAAAGGAAGGCTGAAGCCCTTATGGCTCTCCGCTCCCTTGGATACGAGGAAAAGAGCGAGACCGGTATTCCATGGCGGGATGCTTTTCCGGCTGAATTCAGCGAGAATGAAGGCGGGATATGCCTGAAAGTCACCAGGGGAAGGAAGGGGTTGAGTCAGACAGCGCTTGCGCATATGACGGGAATTCCCCAGCCTCATATTTCCGCGATGGAAGGTGGCAAACGTCCTATCGGGAAGAAAAATGCTTCCCTGCTTGGGGAAGCTCTTGAGGTGAATTACCGGGTATTTCTTTGAAAACACAGTTTCCGGGGATAGGTTCTGCAGACTGAAAAGCGGGATTCCCTGTCCCGCCTTCCCTTCCCACAGGTTTCAATTAATTTTTCTAATTTTTTTTGTCAAATATTCCAAGGAGTTTTTCATTTTTTGCAGGTTGGGGTAAAAAAAAGTGCTGGTGTGTCTTGACATCCTAAGTTTAACGTGTAATCTTTAATCTAACACGGGAACTTGCAGGATGCTTCGGGAGGCGTGGGCGATGAAACAAATAGAGGTAGGTGGAACTGAGTTGTTGAAAATGACAGGGGCGTCAAAAACACAGCTAAACTACTGGATAAGATCGGATGCTGTGGTTCCTGAGGTAAACGCTTATGGCAGCGGTTCCAGGCGGGTATATAACAGCCGGAACATTATGGAGGTAGCTATCTGTAAAGAGTTAAATAAATTTGGCTTATCTCCAGTTATTATGAAGGTGGTTCTTGATGAATTGAGGGGGCCTTGTGTTTGGATGGATGAAGAAGAAATATTATCATTTGGCAATTTTAGTGGGGGTGGACCTAGTTTTGTTGTTGGTGGTGAAACTTTAAATTACTGGGAATTTATCAAACAGTATCCAACGAAGCGGTTAATCATGGCGATCGAGATTGGAAACAACGGATATTTTGTCACCAGACTGGCCGACATAGAGGACCTTACATCTATTTATCTGGCGCGACCTTTTCTTTCCTTAGTGCTTATAGATCTGGCTGGGATCGAAACGGAATTAGGGCTTAGGTAGTTTTTTTGCATCATGAAGTCTATGGTGTAAACTTAAATCTTTAGAAAGGAGGAGAGTGTGATGAAAAAAGATGTTTTTGACGAAATGGTGGAGAAATGGCCGAGTGCAGTTGTAGCACGAACCGCCGTGAAGAAATATTCAGGTGGGCTGATTTCTGGAAAGTATATGGCAAATCTCGACAGTCAAGGTTTGGGGAGTGAGAGGGTCAAGGTGTCCGGTCGGGTGGCGTATCCGGCTAAATCATTGGCCAATTGGATGCGCGATCGTGCCTGCAACTAACGGAAATATCACCCAACTGGTCAATGCCAGGGTTGAATCTGAGCGGCGGGAGAAATTGGATATCTGGATCCGTTCGGCGCCAGGGGTACGTCTGGAGGATCTGGAGGGTCTAAAACCGTGAGCGCTGATTCAAAAATGAGACATCTTCCAACCGCAGAACAACATGAGCAGGCCCTCATCGGGGCCATGTTGAAAGATCCGGAATGCCGTGAGCAAGCCCTTTCCTTCGTAACCCCAGAGCATTTCTCCTCAGGTCGGAATCAAGCCATCGTCAGAGCATTCGGCGTTATCGGTCAGGGCGAATATCTGGAGCTGTTAGCGGAGCTTGAACGGGCCGGCTTCATCAAGGGTAATGGGGACTTTGAAAAAACCAACGAATATCTTGCAGGGATAATCCAGGACACCGCAACCAGTACAGGCGTAAAGCATTATGCTGAAAAAATCGGAGAGGCCGCTTTCCGTCGTGAGATGCTTAAAACGAGCGAGGAACTGGCGAGCGGCGCTCGGAACCTTCGGCTGGATGTTGGAGATATCGCACGGCAGGGAATCGAAGCTCTTAAATCAATTTCTGAGCAGGAAAGAGATAGCAAGCCCACAGACCTTGCCCGCCAGGTACCGCCCGCTCCAGAATTTCCATTACACGTTTTTCCGGCTGCTGTTCGTGACTACGTGACCGATATCGCCCACCGCCTACAGTGCTCAGCGGATATGGTTGGCATCCCTGGCATTATCGAACTGGCGGGCCTTGTTGGCAAGGAGGTAGTAATCAGGCCGAAAGCTTATGACACCGAATGGGAGGAACGGGCCTGTCTATGGGCTCTTATTGCATCAGAAAAATCCACCATGAAAAGCGCTGGTTTACAGGCCGGGACAAAGAATTTACGGCGAATTCAAAAGATGTTCGCTGAAGAGGACAAGGACGTTCGAAAGAAATGGGCCACCAAAAATGCCGAATTCCTGGTGCGGAAGAAGTTTTTCAATAAAAAATGTGCCTCAACTTTGAGAAAGGACCCTGGGGCGCAATTGCCAAAAATGCCGGAGGAACTTGCGGACCCACCAGAAGAACCAGAATCAAGGCGGTTAATTATCAATGACACAACCGTCGAAAAACTGGCCGATCTGATGGAAGCATCCCGGGGTTTAACCCTCGTGAGAGATGAGCTTTCAGGTTTCATGGTGAACATGGGCCGATACAACAACGGCTCAGACCGTCAATTTTATCTGGAGTGCTATTCAGGTGGATCACACCACATAGATCGTATTTCCCGCGGTGAACAATACATTGGGGATCTGTATCTGAATATTGCAGGTGGAATTCAACCAAAAGTTGCCCGGACTATATTTTCAGGTGAAGCCGTTGATGATGGTTTTTTCGAACGGTTCGGGCTTATCGCTTACCCAGAAAAAAAGCAGGGGTGGGAGTTGGTGGACAGGAAGCCAGACAAAGACGCCCGGGAAAACATGGTCAGTCTCTGTAATATGCTGGCTTTTTCAGAATGGAGCGAATTGCTTCCTATTGACAGTACACCCGCCGGGGAAGAGTACGGGAAACCCCACGTGAAATTCAGCGACCATGCGCAGGCGATTTTTGATGGATGGTTGAAAGGGCACATGGAAGAAGTCAACAGTATGGCCGAAGATGACCCTATGTCCGGTTTCATCGGAAAACAACGGGGCTTGCTGGTTCGATTGTGCCTGATTTTTCATCTTGCATCATGGGCGGGTGGTGATGAGGTGGACATAAAGCATGTCAGCGACAAAACCCTGAATGACGTTTTGATCCTCTTCAGTGACTACATTCGGCCTATGTGGGAAAGAATCGTGGCGGCATTCGGACAGACAAGAACTGATGAAGGGGCTCGAAAAATTGCCGATTGGATTCTGGCGGGGAAGACCAACCGTGTTTCGCTACGAGACATACAGCGGAAACAGTGGACCGGGATGCAAACGAACAAAGAGATTCTGAGTGCCGTGGGAATTTTAATTTCGCACAAATGGCTAAGTGAAGAGGCGACAATGCCTTCTGGACCGAAAGGGGGTCGTGGATGGAAGGGGTGGATAGTCAACCCATTGGTGTTGGAATAATGGGTGGGCAGTTGTGTCAGTTTTGTCAATTGGGGTTACTGACACAACTGGACCCAAAAACCCTTTTATAACCACAGATTAGATGTTTCGTCAGTTTTGTCAGTGGAATTGGGGGCCTTACATATATAAAAAACATAGTTTTGTCAGTAAATGCAGATCTCGTTAGTTTTGAAAATTTTTGGGTTCAAAATTTGGGCATTTCATAGAATAAAATGGTATTTTCAGCTTAATTTTATCCGTAACATATTGAAATTACAATATCGACAAAAAAGACTGAGTGTCCAATACTTATAAATTGGACGTATTATTTTGTAACCCATTGTATTATATGAATATTTAAAAATTTATATCGAGTTCAGCAAAATTGGACATAAAGCAAATTCCGTGCCATATGATTATAAACCAAAAACTCAAGTGGTTATGTCAATATAGATGGTTCAATACAGCTGCTTTGTAAAAACTCTTAAAAGAGATCTGTAAATGACAGTAATCGGCAAGTAGATAGATAGTATATATTATTATTAGGTTTTTTTTTAATTTTTATATATATGCGGGAAAAGCACTGCCAAAACTGACGGAACTAAAAAAGGGATAAAACATGAAACCTGAAAGAATATTTGAACCGAAAACAGTTGCCGAGCTCCGACGATATGTACGTTTGCACAGGTGTCAAAATTGCCGCCATTGGGTTTTGGCTATTGGTCCCCAGATGAACTGGGGAAAATGCAGCATCGACGGCAGTCGAGCTAAATGGACTAATAACATCTGCCCTGCCGGTGAATTCGAATACTCGCCATGTCATCTTGTGAAAAGGGGGCGACCGAGAAGATGAGAACGACCATCTCAAACCGGATCGTGATCCAAGATATTCCTTCTTCCTTTGGTCGGGAACTCACGGACCGGTTGACGCTCCTGAGCCCGAAATGGATGGATAACCAGAAAATGAACCGATGGAACGGCAAGACCCCTAAGTTTCTGAAGTTTTACAACTGGGCGGATCAGGGTCTTTCGATTCCGAGGGGATTCATTTTTCAGCTGGCGATGATGGCCAATGATCAAGGTCTTTCTTTGGTCTGGGAGGATAACACCCGGGAACTGCCCCCGGTCAATTTCGAGTTCAAAGGGCAGCTTCGGGATTATCAGGAAGAGGCGTCCACGGAGGTTTTGAAGTGGCGTTTTGGTGTGCTGCAGGCTCCTACCGGAAGCGGCAAGACCTGCATGGCGCTTTCCATCATTGCTGAACGGCAACAGCCGGCGATTGTGGTGGTTCATACGCGTGAGCTCCTGAACCAGTGGGTTGACCGGATTCATTCTTTCCTGGGGATCCCCGTTGGTGAAATCGGGATCATCGGTGGCGGAAAGATGCGGATCGGGAAACGGATCACGGTCGGCATGGTTCAGAGCCTTTATAAGTGCGCTGATGAAGTGAGTCCTCATATTGGTTTTCTGGTTTGTGATGAGTGTCACAGGACCCCCGGCCGCGTTTTCACGGAAGCCGTGACGGCGTTTGACAGCCGTTTTATGCTGGGACTGAGCGCAACCCCATACAGGCGCGACGGACTCACAAAGCTGATTGATTGGCACCTGGGCGACCAGGTACACACTGTTGATCAGAGCGCCCTTACCGAAAACGGCGACATTCTTCCATTCAAAGTCCGATGGGTTCAAACGAATTTCACCACCAACCTCAATGCTTCAAAGCAATACTCGAAGATGCTGTCAGAGCTCACGGAAGACCTGGAAAGAAACCGTCTGGTTTGCCAGGAGACCGCCAGGCACGCGAATAACGGCGGAGGCATACCATTGATCCTGTCAGACCGGAAAGCCCACTGTCAAGCCATAGCGGAAGCCCTGGACCGTGATTTTAGAGTCAACGCAGACTTGCTAACCGGGGATCTTTCCAAAAAGGCCCGGGAAAGGGTGGTTTCCAAGCTGAACGCCGGCCAGTGCAAGGCTCTGGTGGGCACGGGGCAGCTGATTGGTGAAGGTTTTGACCTGCCAGCCCTTGGCGCTGTGCTTTTGGCAACACCGATCCGGTTCAAGGGGCGGCTTCTTCAGGTGATAGGCCGAGCGCTGAGGCCAAGCCCTGGACAGGATCACGCCACGGTGATTGATTTTGTGGATTCCCATGTGGGTGTGCTGAAATCTTCAGCCAGGGCCCGGGCTCGGGTTTACAGTTCCAGGGGTGCGTTATGAAAAACAAGTGGCCTTCAGTAACGCAGGCGCTAGGGATTTTTTCAGATTTCAGCAAGATTGACCCGGATGTTTTGGCCAGGGCAGCGGAGAGGGGAACCAGGGTTCACGGCATTTGCGCATCCATCGCCCAAGGCTTTTTCCCTGGGGAGGTACCGGAGGATCTGGCTGGCTATGTGGCGAGTTTCCAAAAATGGTTTGCCCTGGTGGATGAAGTTTTGCTTGTGGAGACTCGCCTGCAGGACCCCGTTTTCCAGTTTACCGGAATGCCGGATTTGGTGGTGAAGCTCCAGAGCGATGAACGTCCCAGGCTCATTGATCTGAAAACGCCCCTGGCGAAAGGGAAGCTCTGGAGCGCTCAAATTGCCGCGTACGAATCCCTATTCAGGGTCAAGATAGGCTTGGTGTGTAAGCACAGTGGAAGCCTACGGCTGAAACCAAACGGCGCTTTTCCGTTGTTCGATGAATACCGGCATGCAGAAGCGGATCTTCACGCGTTCTTGTGCTGCCTGACTGCATGGAAATATTTCAAAGAGGAGATATGAAAAAACGAAACCGGAAAAAAGGACACAGGGAAAAGCCTCCGCGCCATCGGTCGTGACATCGCAAAGGAAATTGAAAAGCATTTTGAGGTGGAAGTAAAACCAAGAACCATAGAAAAAAAAGCCGAAAGGTTAACCGCGACAACGATCACAATCAAACGTTTCAAGTAAAATCAAACGAACCACCTAAAAAAGAAAAAAAATCAAAAAGAGGAGGAATATCATGGCATTTAATTTTGCAGAAATGGAAAACCCGCAATCTGAAACCCTAACCCCTGCCCCCAGGGCGCCCATTCTTGACCTGGAGGGAGCGAAGCAGGACTTTGAGCCTTACCGCCAGAAGATTGCCGTGATGAAGGCCCAGGCTGAAGCCTTGACTGTTGACTCAGATGAATCCGAGCAAGCCGCTGTTGAATCAGCTGCCCAGGCGAAGCGATTACTTAAAGCCCTTGATGATGAACGGAAAAGAGTGATTGCAGATCCGGACGCGTTTGTTCGAAGTGTAAACGCCTTTGTCAGGGTTTTCCGAAAGCCCCTTGATTCTTTGGTAGGGACCTTCCGCCAGAAGATCGGGGATTTCCAGTATCAGAAGGAACTGGAGCGCCGGAAGCTTCAAAAAAGGATGGAGGAAGAGTCCGTCAGGTTGAAAGCGAAGATGGCGGCTGAGGCCAAGGAGTCAGGCGTTGAACCATCCCCCATTATGCCAGTGCCAGCCCCGAAGCCTGACAGCACTACTCGGACGGAATCCGGCGCCACGGCATCGATCAGAACCAAATGGACGAATGAGGTCCTGGACGCTTCAGTCGTACCCAGAGAGTATTGCAGTCCGGATCAAAAGAAAATAAATCAGGCCATTGCATTGGGCGTCAGGGCCATTGCAGGAATCAAGATTTATGAGCAACCCATAACCGTTTTGAGGAGCTGAAAGGAGAATCACCATGAACGCAGAAACGACAGCATTACAGACTCGCCAGCCCATCAATATTGATATGCGCCAGGGCGTGGGGATTACCAACTACGATGAGGCCATGCAAATGGCGGCTTTGGTACACAGCAGTGGGCTGGCACCAAAGAGCTTGGACACTGTTCAAAAAGTGGGAGTGGCCATGCTTATGGCAGTGGAGGTGGGATTGCCTGTCATAACCGGTCTTCAGAACATCGCCGTTATAAATGGCAAGGCCGGTATATGGGGGGATGCCATTCTATCTTTGGTCAGGCGTAGTGGTCAGTTGGAGCCCGGTTACCCTAAAGAACGTGTGGAAGGAACCCCCTTCACAGATACTTGGACGTTTTACTGTACCGTCAAACGGAAAGGCGGCCAGGAGGTTACAGGATCGTTTTCATGGGCCGAGGCGAAACGAGCCGGTTTAGACAGCCCCAAGCTTCGTTCTGGAGGAAAAGACCTCTACAGCCCATGGACACGTTTTCCCAGGCGTATGATGCAGTGGAAAGCACGGCAATGGGTTTACCGTGATGAGTTTGGTGATGTCCTCCGTGGAATGCGTATGGCTGAGGAATTGCACGATGCGATTGACATGGAGCATTCTTCAGCAGGTGATTATTCGATGCCGATCCCCAAAGGCCAGGATTCAGAAGCGGTTTCATCGGACTCTGACGCCCTGAAGGAAAAACCCGGTTTTGACGATCTGATTCCCGAGGATGTGGACCGAGCCATGCTCGAGGATTACGCGGCGACATGTGTACAGCATTTTGAACAGGATCTTTCAGAATTCAAGAGGAAAATTGCCGCGGAAAACCAGATGGAGGATTTCTTAAAGGCCTTCCATGGTTGGGCAGCGAAGCAACCGAAACCCGAGGGGGAACCCGAGCAAAAATCCGAACCCACCCCCCAGGAAGTTCCTTCCGAGGATCCGGGCCCCTGGGCAGAGTTTCGAAACGAATTCATCAATCTCCGCTCGGCAGGTTTTTCCACTTGGGTTTTCAAAAATAAAGACCGGCTGTCCCAGGCTCCCCAGGAGGTCCAGGAAGAGGCCAAGGGCAAATGGGAAAAGCTCTACTCCGGGAATCAGTGGCCACTGGATACCGTAACGGAGGATTCCCCCAAAACAGACGAACCGGAGACCCACCTCCCCCATGATGAATCTGGAGAAATCCCGGCCGCGTGGGATATGCCAGGGCTTTGTGAACCCTACATCGAGAAGCTGGGCAAGGGTGGCGCATATGAAATCATGAATACCGACAACCCGTCCCAGATCCCCAAGGAGGAACGGATCGCAGTTATCGGGGCTTTGAGAATGGCAGCTGGAGAGGAAGGCAAATCATGAAATCAAAAGCTTTCATTGGAATTGATCCGGGAAAAACAGGCGTAGCGGCATTGGTCACCCATGCCAGCGCCCATGAAATTCTTGACTACCCGGGGGACCCCTCCCTGATCGTGGACAGGCTCAGGAGTTGGAAGCTGAGCTATGAAATCGTCATGGTAGCCCTGGAGAAGGTTTCAGCGCGGCCAGGGCAGGGGGTGGTTTCGATGTTCACCTTTGGCCGTAACCTGGGAGCGTGGGAGGGGATCATATCCGCTTTCGGAATTCCCTTCATGATGCCCACCCCCCGGCAGTGGCAGAAGGGTATCATCGATCAGAAGGCAGGGGCGGACCCGAAGGCCAGATCATTGAACACGGCCCGCCGTCTATTTCCGGACGCGGAGCTTACGAGGAAGAAGGATCACGGGCGGGCAGACGCGCTATTGCTGGCCTTCTGGGCTAGTCGTCAGTGGGCGCACTAGCGAAACCGTAGTGATTTCCATGGGTTACGGGTCCTTCCTGGCAAAGAAATTCTATACGGGCAAGATAGACGCAATAAATCGCTCCTTTTTTCAATAACTTACGGGAAACAAAACAGGTTAGGTGACTTAAAAATGAAAGTGAAGTCAACAACGATCCAATATATTTTTGATGTGAAGTCACGGGGGACCCTCACGAAATGGCGTGAACAGGGCGCGGACTGCGCGTATGTGGGCCGCAATTCCTGGGACCCGAAATTGTTTCTTGAATGGTGGCTGGAGCACGTCTATTCAAACCCCACGGTCGGACCTGAGAACCCGGATATCCGAGATGAGCGCGTAAGGTGGGAAAAGGGCCGGGCCGACAAGATCACCCTGGATGTGTCCAGGATGAAGGGTGAGCTGTTACCAGCGGAGGAAGTGGAACACGCCATGGGAGAGTTGATCAGCGTAACTAAGCGGGCATTTTTGCTTCTTCCCCACCAGCTGCCCACCCTCCTAGCCGGCAAGGATCAGAGCGAACAGCTGGAGGTCATGGAAAAGGCCGTGGACGAAATCCTTAAAGGCCTGGCGGAACGGGCTAGTATTTAGAAGATCAGGAAACGATTGAAATGATCAAGAGTAATATCCTGAAAAAAGTATGGCCCACATGGCACCCTGGCCTTACCCGGAATGTTTCAGCCTGGGCGGATAAGAACCGGCGGTTGACGAAGCATAGTTCACAATACGTTGGCAAATGGAGGACTGACCGGTTCTTTTACCAGAAGAGCCCCATGGATGCTTTCTCATCCAACAGGGTCCGGCTGATCGTTTTGAAGTGGGGTACCCAGCTGGGAAAAACTGAAATACAGTTGAATGCCATGGGATATGTGATCGATGAAGCGCCGGGGCCTATCCTGGGGGTTTACCCTTCTGAGAAAATTGTTAAGAAGGTTTCCTCAACGCGGATTCAACCTATGATTAACTCATGCCCGGTCCTTCGATCCAAGAAACACCCGAGCCCGGACAAATTCAAAATCGAAGAAATGCATTTCCAGGATTGCCTTGTCTATCTGGCCAGCGCCCACACTCCGGGTGATCTTGCATCAATGCCGATTCAATATTTATTCGCGGATGAACTCGGAAAGTTTCCAGCATACGCGGGGAAAGAAGGTGATCCGGTGGGCCTGGCCATGGAGCGTCAGAAGTCCTTTCCCTACACCTCGAAAACTGTGTTGGTCAGCTCCCCTACAACCCTGGAAGGAACCATCTCCAAGTACTTCAATTCATGTGAGGAACGGCTTATGTTTTTTATTCCGTGCCCTCATTGCGGCGACATGCAAACCCTCGCTTTCTCCCAAATCAAATGGGACACAAAAGGACTCCCCAGCACGGACCCGGCCAGTTGGCGGCAAGCCAGAAAATCCGCGATTTATATCTGCCCATTGTGCAAAGAAACAATTTCCGATCAGCAAAAAGTTCGGATCCTGCAGAAGGGGGAATGGCTTCGCGAAGATGGAACCGAGCCGGATCCGGAGGCCGCGTCCATCGGTTTTCACTTGAGTTCTCTTTACAGCCCGCTCCTCACCTGGGGCGCCATTGCCGCAAAATTCCTTGAGGTGAAAAACGATCTCCCGAAGTTCATGGTTTTTGTCAATGGTTGGTGGGCGGAAGAATGGGAGGATGCCGCTGTAGAGAAAAAGGACCCGGATGATGTACTCGAATCGCATGTAACGTCCTTCCTTCATTCTGTTGTGCCGCCTGAAACATGGGCCTTGACCATGGGGATCGACAGCCAGGCGACTGGGTTCTATTTCGTTGTCAGAGCTTGGAAAAGAGACCGTACCAGCCACCTGATTGATTATGGTTTTCTTCCATCCCTGGAGGACGTGCGCCAGGCGGTTTTTGAACGTTCGTATCCCATCCAGGGAGACGAACAAATGAGAATGGGGATCTGGAGAGCCGCCATTGATACGGGTGGCACACGGCTTGATGACGGTCCGAGCATGACGGAACAAATTTACCATTGGTTGCGGCGGATCCCGGGCGGCGTGATTTATGGCATCAAGGGGGCAAGTTGGAAAACCGGGGTCAGGGTTCAACACAAAGTGATCGATAAAATGCCTGGGACTTTCGGAAAACCCCTGCCGGGCGGCATCGTGCTCTATTTGCTCGATACAGCCGCGTTCAAGGATGCCCTCCATTATCGTTTGTCGTTGGCCAGGGAAGAGGCCGGGGCCTTTCTCTTCCATTCAGAAACAACAGAGGCGTATGCCAAGCAGCTCCTGAGCGAATACAAACGCCGGGATGCTAAATCTGGAAAAGAGGCCTGGGTTCAGATCCAGGGCAGGGAAAATCATTATTTGGACTGTGAGGTTTATTCCATGGCCTGTACGGATACGCAGTTCATGGGCGGTATTGACGTGCTTAGGGCGCCGGT
>Ga0209633_10003768_pt1 | contig 13900 bp, 14 predicted proteins | sample Cruoilmetagenom1_FD_187290 | JGI IMG/M metagenome (GOLD analysis project Ga0209633, IMG submission 187290) | Oil polluted marine microbial communities from Coal Oil Point, Santa Barbara, California, USA - Sample 1 (SPAdes) (version 2) | ecosystem: Environmental > Aquatic > Marine > Oil seeps ... | reverse complement strand
CCAGCGCTTCACTGATGCAGGCAGAAGCCTGCAAAACAGCTCGGGAGAAATTAGCAATACTGACCTTGAAGCACTATCCAAACTCATGCAAAGTGCTATTCAAGAGCAACAAAAAGACATCAAGGTATTTCTTGGAAAATACTTAACCGAGCAGAAAGGTGAATTACCAGACTTTGACCATCAAACAGAAAACATTGATTTTCAAAATCTTGAAGCCGACTTTGAACGTGAAAGCTGGCTACGTATGGCTTATACTCAAGATAAAAACACGATTAACTTTTTTGCCAACGGTCACCATATAAAACTCACGCAAGATAAAAAAACAGCTATACAAGAACTTTGTGAAAACTACTATTACACAGCTGAATCGTTACAGCCTTTACTAGACTGTACTTTGTTTAAAGAACTGTTTATCAGTATGATTGAAGAAGGTGGTGTTTATCTGGCTGAGTAATGGATAACTATTGTATTGGCACGCCTCCCTTATTCTATAATTGTCTTTTTTTAAGACACCAACCTGAAATATAATTATAAAAAGTTTTAAAAAACTGGCTACAGTATTAGTAGCGATGCCGCCAGAGGAATAAAACGTGCCATTTTCATACCACCATTACTATCAAAATTTGCATCAAGATAGCAGCAAACACCATCTAGCCGATGAGCTATTACTCGCAGGCCAGTGCGAAAGAGCATATGACACCATCACAAAATGGCCGGGTTACAAAGTGACTGATCTTATCTCTCTCGATGATTTTTCCAGCATGACGGATATCGGAAAGGTTTTGTATAAAGATGAATCAACTCGCTTAGGCCTGGGTTCGTTCAAGGCTTTGGGCGGTGCGTATGCGGTACAATACCTGTTGGAAGAGCGCGCCGCAGCGAGCGATGATTCACCACTAACCGTTTGTACTGCCACCGATGGCAATCACGGACGTTCGGTCTCCTGGGGTGCACAACTAAACAATATTCCTTGTCATATTTTTATCCATGCCGGGGTAAGCGAAGGCCGTGCTGAGAGTCTTGCCTCTTATGGCGCAACGGTGCATCGTATCAAAGGCAACTATGATGATTCTATTGCAGCCTGCAATGAAATAGCAGCAGAAAAGGGCTGGCAAGTGGTGTCGGATACATCATGGGAAAATTATCGTGAAATTCCCACGCAGGTAATGACAGGCTACACCGTGTTAGCTGCCGAAGTCATTGCACAACTGGAAAACAGCAATACCGAATTAACCCACATTGTTTTACAAACTGGTTGTGGTGGTATGGCGGGCGCCTTAATTGCCTATTTCTGGAAGCATTGGCGTGCGAAATTACCCGAAATCATTGTCATGGAGTCAAGCAAGTCTGACTGTGTCTACCAAAGTATGCAGCGAGATCAAATCGTGCTGGTTGATATAATCGACGAAACCTTAATGGCGGGTCTCTCATGTGGTGAAGTCTCAGAACTCGCCTGGCCCATTTTACGTTATGCAGCCAGCCATGTGCTGACCGTCGGTGATAAAGGGGTTAAACCAATGATGCAACTGCTGGCAAAGTCACAAGGGGAACGCCCGAATATTGTCGGCGGTGAATGCTCGGCTTCGGGGTTAATCACCCTGAAAACCATGATGGATAATCCCGAACTGGCTAAATCTGCCAAGCTGAACAAAGATTCGGTGGTACTTGTGATTGGCACCGAAGGAGCAACCGACCCTGAACTGTACCAACAGATAATTCGCTCAGCGCTTTAGCAATATAATAAGAGATGGAAAAACTGAACTACCAACTGCTGAAACCCGATTTTATTAAACGATTAGGCTTAATTGTATTGCAAACGGATGAAACCATCGAAGATGAGATGCGTTTTTATTTCAAAGATCAGACCATAAGTTTACTGCTTAGCCGCATTCCTTTTGAAAGTGAAGTCAATGCAGCAACACTCAAACAAATGGAATCATACCTTGGTCAGTCCATGTCGCTATTTCCGTTAGAAGCTGAATTCGATGCCTTTGCTTATGCCTGCACCTCTGGCGCGATGCAAATTGGCAGCAAAAAAATCGCAGCACTGGTTTCGGAAACACGCCTCTGCCACTATGTGACGGATCCACTCAATTCAGCGATTGCAGCACTAAAATCTATCAATGTAAATAATATTGTTTTCCTTGCGCCATACAGCAAGAAGGTGAGCACCAGCATGATGGATTTTCTTTCTAACAAGAATATTAAGATCGTATCATCGGCTATTTATGACGAACCACTCGATAATTATGTCGCACGAATTTCACCGCAGACCATACAGCGTGATGCCATAAAACTGGTACAAAACAATCCTGACGTTGATGCCATTTTTATCCCCTGCACCAATCTGAAATGTGCCCATATTATTCCACAGATCGAGGCGCAAACGAATATACCGACAATATCTAGCAATCAAGTACTGGCTTGGGATTTAGCGCGCCAGATTGGTCTACGTCTCGGTGCAGATAAGGGTCTACTATGTCAATAACTAGCTCAATAAGCCAAGCAATAGAACAGCCTGAGCGCGGCTTTTCTCGGCAAGAATTCAAGCAACGTTTTGCCATTGCGCAAAACAAAATGCGCGAACAAAAACTGGCTGCAATTTTGCTCACGACCGAACACGATATCCATTATTACAGCGGATATTTTACCCAGTTCTGGCAAAGCCCAACGCGGCCCTGGTATTTGATCTTACCCAGCGAAGGATTGCCAATAGCGGTAATACCCAAAATCGGCGTGGAATGTATGGCCAAAGTCTGGCTGACGGATATTCGCAGCTGGTCATCCCCCGACCCCGATGATGACGGTGTTGATTTACTAAGCGAAGCTTTAATCGAAGTGGTCGCGCGTGCCAAAGGCTCAGGTTTAAACAATATCGGCATACAAGCCGGACGCGAAACCCATCTGCGGATGCCATTGGTCGACTTCGAACAAACCAAAACAAATCTACACAGCCACGATCCAAAGATTCAATTTGTCAATGCCAGCCCAGTTATGCGCGAACAACGCATGCTCAAATCACCGCAAGAAATCGCCAAAGTCCGCTATGTTGCACAGGCCGTCTCGTCTGTGTTTGAAAGGCTGTTTGAATTTGTCCACCCCGGCATGAGTGAAATCGAAATATTCCGCGCATTTAAAATCCAGTGCCTGACAGCAGGCGTTGATGATGTCGCGTATCTGGTGGGTGCGGCCGATCAAAACGGCTACAGCGATATTATCTCACCCGCGTCAAGCCGCAAACTACAAACCAGTGATGTGCTGATACTCGACACCGGCTGCACCTTCGACGGCTATTACTGCGACTTTGACCGTAACTATGCTTTTGGCAAGGCTGATCCATCTGCGCACGATGCTCATCAAGCTGTTTGGCAAGCAACCGAGCAAGGTTTTGCCGCCGCCAAACCCGGGAATAGCTCTGCTGATTTATTTAATGCCATGAATAACGTTTTGCAAAAAGCAGGCGCACTTGGTGATTCAGTCGGCCGCTTTGGACACGGCCTGGGGCTGCAACTCACCGAACCACCCTCTCATACCTCATGGGATAACACCATACTTAAACCGGGCATGGTAATAACACTGGAACCAGGAATGGAATTCGCTCCCGGCAAACTGATGGTGCATGAGGAAAACATTGTGATTACCGAAACTGGAGCAGAATATTTGAGTAAGCGCGCTCCGGCAGAAATGCCAGTATATGCTTAAATTATTATTAGCCGTATATACACTGTTCACACTCAGTTAAGTATCAAATCGTTACACTTTATTCCTAAAAATAAAAACAATAAGGTCACATCATGGAAACATGGATAAATGTAGCAACAAAGCCATCTTTCGAATTAAAGGCAATTAAAATGGCGACCACAAAATGTGGCTGGGCTCGCTTACGCATGCTGTTATGGCAGTGTTAAGTGCAGATAAAAGTTGTTACTTTAGGAAGGTCGATTTATGAACTCATATGAAATTAATATTTTATTTAAAGCAGAAGAAGATGCTGATCTTATTCTTAAGCGTTATGAATCCCAATTAGAATCAGGAGGTGGTTCTTTAGAGAGTGTATTGCCAAAATTATTTAAAACGAATCAAGTTCACCAGTCAGAAAATTTCAATATTGATGCATTCAAAAAAAACACAAATGAGATTTTAATAGAATGTTATGGAACAAAATTCCCTAGCATTAAACTCCACAATTTATTTACAGAGTTGCAAATAGACAGTGAGCACGGTATCAAGTTGAAGAGTTTTTTTGATGGGGATGGTAAAGCTGAGTTTTATTGTATCGTCAATGGATCAAAATGCTCTAGGCAAAAATATAGTGCTTTTTCCAGAAAGTTTAAGATTAAAGACCCTTCTGCCAAAAAGAAAAAAGTAAAAAAGCCAACCACTTCTCCCAAAAAACGAATCCCAAAAGATAAGAGTCCATCAGAGAAACAACTTAATCTGGTAAAAAGTTTTGATTATGGAAAGAGCGGTAAGGCCAATACTGCAATTATACGCCTTTTAATAAGAAAAAAAGCCAATAGAAAAATAGTACGTGAACTATTCGAAAAATATATAAATATACGTAGCAATAATGAGTTTATTGAATTTTCAAATTCGTTTGATAATTTAGTAAGTTCGGAAACATCAACAATACGTTGGTGCAAATACACAAAACATGAAAGTGATGAAAGTTTTAAAGGACCAGAAAAAATAATTAATGATTTGGCTTTTGTTGTTGAACAAGATAACTATATATATTTAGGCTTTAATATCGAAAATCTGGGTCTTAAAAAAGGACGCTCAATCGATAACGCCTTTGAGCATCTAACTATAATTATCGACGCCTTAGATGGTGTTAACAAAACCTGGATTAAGTGCCGTCTTGGTAATAAATGGATTAACCACCTTCTTGGTGAAGGTTTTGCTAGTGAATACTTTATTTATTTCCCAGAAGGGGGTTCACCACAGCTTTTGGATAGAGATTTAACCGAAGATTACCTTTGGCCCCAAATATAAGGACAGCCATGATACGAGGCGTTAACTGGGACTATGCGTTCAAAATTGCACTAGTTTGCATCATCTAGCGATAATGCATATTTGAGTAATGCGTTATTACCATGTAAATTGAGTTTCTTGCAAATATGAAAACGATGGTTTTCAACTGTTCTGGGGCTCATCGAAAGCAAATTAGCTATATCAGCATTGGTCTTCAGGTTTGAAACCAAACTAAAAATCTGGCGCTCAGTTTGTGATAAAAGTTTAAGTTTACTATTGTCCGATACCGCAATCTTTTCCCTGATTGAAGTACATAAATATCTTTCGCCCTGCCTAACTGCATCCAGACACTTCAATAGTTCCTTGTGCGTATTTTCTTTTAAAATATACCCAGAAACACCGTAGGCAAGTGCCTTCCTTATATAGACTTCATCATCATATAAACTTAACAATACAAACAATGGAGCATTCGCCCAACGACTCAACTGGGCAACAACATCCAGACCATCTTTTTTTGGCATTGAAATATCAATGAGCGCGATATCGGGCTTATACTCTCTGATTTTTTTAATCGCTTGCTCGCCATCTTCTGCCTCTGCAATAATCTCATAGCGATTGCTATTACGTAACACTTCATGCAACCCAAGAATAAAAATGGGATGATCATCTGCAACCAGCAACGTAGTTTTATCATTCATTATTCATACCTCTTTTTTACAAGCAAGCTTAATGCTTATTTCAAGACCTGCCCTTTGACCTGATTCAAAATGGATAGAGCCATTTAAAGAGCTAACACGCTCTCTGATATTTGAAATCCCATGCGCCATAACAAAATCCCCATTATTAAACCAGCTTTGACCCACAACCCCTTTACCATCATCTTTAATGATAATTTCTATATTTTGATTGACCACACGACTTTTAAACTCAACATTTTTAGCTTCTGAATGCTTTAGAATATTATTAATAGATTCTTGAAAAATTCTATAAATATGTAATTTTGATTTGCTATCGATACACTCCTCCAGACCATTAAGGTCGTAGATATATTTTAAGCCTGTATCCCTAAAACTCTGAAATATGACATCTTCAAGAGCTTCCTTAAGCGTGAGGCGTTCTATTTGATGGGGATGCAAAGCGTGTGAAATATCGCGCACATCATCGATTACTTCATGGATTAAACCCGTAATAGACTTAACCTTACTATCATCTTCCTGAATACCATATGATTCAAGAATCTGAGCCAGTTGAATTTTAATCACCAACAGCTTTTGTCCAAAACTATCATGCAGTGTGGCAGAAGTTTCTTTCCTTTCCTGATCCTGAAAATCGATTAAGCGGCTGGAGAACTGCTTTCTTGCTTTCATAACTATCTGGTTAGAAAGTTTTAATTCTTCGTTGATATAATTGATTCGGTAAGCAAGGGCGAAAGACAATAAAAAAGCCTCAAATAACACCCCAAGATGCAAACCATATTCAGAGAGCACATTGGATGGTAGTACCCCAACTTTATTTAGAATAACCATCATGCTTCCAGCAAAAAGAAAGATAAAACCCAAGCCCGCGTAATAGGCCGGTTTATAAGCGGCCATAACGGCTTTAACAATAGCTAGCAATATGATAAGAATAACCAGCAAAGCCAGATAAGGCGTTACAAATGAAGAAAATGTATTATCGACAAATAAACCAAATACAGCAAGTAGCGCTATAGCCATTCCAGTCGATTTTAAAAACGAAGACAATATAGGGAACAGTTCTGTCAGATTAAACATGGAGCGGGTAAAACCCAATCCCAAAGCCATAGAAGTCATTAAAGCAAAATATGTCGAGCGATTTGCCCAGCCGGGGTTTTCAGGCCACAGATATCGATATGTCAAACCGCTGTAGGCAAATAGAAATAGTAGAATAAAGCCAAGATAGCCGACATACCATAAATAACTCACGTCCCTGACCGACACAAAAATCAACAAGTTAAAAATAAGCAGTGCTACCAAGACACCAAAATACAAACCCGCCAGTAAAGATTTTTGTTGATCGTCATGATGAAATTCACTCTCCTCCAATAACTTCAATGTAGAAGAAGTTATGCCCTGATTTTGTATTTTTAAAAAAATTGAATTTTTAAACTTTTTAAGCGCAGGGCCAGATATTTTAAAGAGGAATTTTTCATGAATGATTTCCCTGTTGTGGAAAACAACAGAGTCACCCGTTTTTATTGTTTTCCAGCTACCATCAACATTCCTTTTATAAACCGAAACTTTATCAAGCGTTGGTCGCCCAACTTCCAGAATATAGTTTTTATTTTTCTTAACTTGTTGTGAAAAAACGGGCTTTACCCAGATAACAGAGTTACCACTGCGAATATCAACTCTATCAAGATGTTCTTGACGGGTAAATTGCTGCGTTGATCCTAATCTTTGTATCTCAGCAAAATTAGAGTTAGCCTTAGCATCATCCAATACATGAATGGAATCAATAAGTGATTCTTTATTAGGTGCGTTCACGCTGACTTGCTGACAGGCGCTCAAACAATAAAGAATCAATAAACAAGATACTAATCTTAGAACCATCACTTTCAACCTTACTTCATCACACCCCCCCACGGCGCAGTCCTAATCATAATCTATTAATACTTTTAAAAGAATGAGTAGTACTACTCATAGATGGTTTATGTCAATTAATTCAAAGGTTCTTTATTTTATACCCTAACGCTTCCAGTTGCTTTAAGACGCTCTCTTCACCGACAAGATGCAAGGCACCAACAAGTACCATTTCAATCTCTTTGGTTTTTAACATTGCTTCAATTTGTGGCACCCAGGCTTTATTTCGTTTTACCACCAGCATTTGGTAAGTCTCGGGAAACTCTTTTAAAGGATCAAGCGCCAGCTCGGCAAGTTTCCTATTATCCCCAATCCGCCATGCCTGCTTTAGTGATTTAAACATTTCTTCCATATTCTTCATCTCGCGAAGGGTATAAAGAATAAACTCATCTGGATCACCTTCACCCATTTTTTCAAGAAAGCTAATCTGTTCTTCTATCGTCTCTAGTTTGCCGATATTTTTTTTGTCATTGACTGCTTTGTTATTGTAAAACTGATCAACTCCAGCCCCCATGATTCCCAGTCGCCTTAACTCCATCATAGTTAACATAATGGAAACCATACCTGGTCTATAATCTTCAAAAGTTATAACCGGGATACCCAGCGGTTTGAGATATTGTTCTAGCGCTTTATAGGTAGATGACTTTAGATGCTGCTCTAGCTTACTGCCATCCTGATAGATCATTTTTGAAGCCATTAATGCCTGATTTTTAGGCGATTGCATTTCATTTATATCAGTTTCAAAAACCAGCATCTCTGACTGTTTATAAACCTCGTCAAATTCTTTAGGTAAAGGATAATCCCTATAACCCAAAACATGCACAGTGCCACCAATATAAAGATGATCATTACCCTTTGAGACTTTCCACAATGGTGATTCTGCGTAAGCCGGCGTGATCAACACCAGTGTAAATAAAAGTCTGCTTGTTTTTAATAAGCACTTGAGCTGATACAAAAAAGTGGGGGGGGTGCCATATAACCTATTTAACATAAAAATCTGCCTATCTATTTGCCTTATCAATCTTGCCGATCTTGCATTTGCTACTAGCACGGATTGAATTTTGAAGTAGTGAAGATATTTGGGTATCTTCACTGATTTCACCTTTAAGGTTAATCCAAAGCTCACTCACCCTGCCCTTTTTATCGCAGTGCATATCCACTTTACTTCCCGCACCTTTACCAAAGGCTTTATCAAAATGCTGACGCACCTGCTTAAGCGAAACCCGTTTACCCACGCCATGAGTAAACAACTTACCCACAATAGATTCATTAATTTGCTGTGTCAGTTTAATTGAATCAGAATAATAAGTTTCTGCATCAGTGCCATAACAGGTGCCATGTTTAATCCATTCATGTCTTTGCAAATAGGATGAAACCCCAGGCATTATAAAAGCTAACTTAGTTGCGGTATCTTGAGAAAGTTTCACAGGCTCCAATAAATGCCAGCGTTTATTGCGATCAATACCTTTATCAGTATCGCTGATACCACAATAAGCATTGGAACGGGGTTGTGGCCATAGGCCATGCAATGACCAGTGATTAGCATCATAACGACGGGTTGTCTGGCTTCGACATTCTTTTTTTCGAGAATGGCTTTCACAAAAACTGGGTTGCCAACTAAGCGCAAGCAAATATTCTGGCTGTTTTACCTGTTTTTTAGGTTTATATATTTTCTTCTTTGTTTGATTAGCGGTCAAACTACACACGGATAAAGGCGCACCACAACGTCCACTTACCCAGCGAGCTGACTTTTTAATGCCTTTGACTTCAATGCGATAGGTTGATTTCTTCTTGTTCTTTTCAAGAATCTTATAAAATTTACCTTCTTCTAAATGCACATCATCTGGATTGGTCTTTTTGCGAAAGGACTGATAGGCCTCACAGGAGTCACTGGCTAGAAAGCATGAGTCAGGGCCTTTCGCTATAGCCGCATTCATCGAAAGAAGAAAGAATGATAGAAGAAGAATTGTTAAGAGTGATTTCATGTATTTGTAAAAGCTCATTTTTTTTGAAATTGTGACAACAAACGATTGTACATGACATCTTTATCAGCGGCATATTCTGATTCAGTATAAAACCATTTAACTGCTGATTTCAGCATGGGCCTCTGGCGACGATTTATCTCAGCAGGTTCATTGCCCTGCTCCGCCAACTTAATTGTATGTGCAATACTCTGTAATGCTTCACGCGAAGCAGCCGCGCAATCAGAACCACCCATGGGAAAGGCAATATCAGCGTAATTCTTAAGAATTAACACCAGCATCTCTGCTGCACCCTTCGAGCCGTCAAAGAGAAAAACCCGTTTTTTCATTTCAATATCGCTTCTTTTTCTTCTTTCCTTAGTTTTTTAAGTGCAACTTCACGCTTACCTGCTATTGAACGAGACTCAACTGCTTCTTGATAAACCAACTTTACAGGCTGCCTGGTTCTTGTGTACTTTGTAATTGACTTTGTAGCATTATGCTCATTAACACGTCGCTTAACATCAGTCGTTATCCCCGTATACAAACTGTTATCAGCACAACGTAACATGTAAACACACCAGTCACTCATATCAACCTTATAATTAATTTTGTAGTAAAAACAAGCAGTGAAAGTAATGTAAAACTTTACAAGAGCTAATGTTAGCTATCATGTTTTTCATTTAAACAGTTAATCTAAAAAGAAAGATCTATAAAATGAGTAGTTCTACTTATATACCTTCACCTGATTGCGTCGTAGCATAGACTATAATATCTATGACAACTACTCTATAGAATATTACGACTATCTAATTTTTAAGGATTATAGTTAAGAAAAAAGCTTTAATTTACAATAAAGTGTAAGCATAATAGCCGCCGAGGGCTAATCGAAATGGATTTCGTATTTATTATTACTTTTGTGTTTTGCTTTAGCGTACTTTGGTTATTTATCAAGTATGCAGGAAAGCTTGGCTTCACTGATATACCAAACTTCAGGAGTTTGCATAAGCAGGCGACTCCAAGTGGATCTGGCATTGCGGTTTTTATTGCTGTCTCAATTGTCTCTCTATTTGCAGATGTCGGTAACTACGAAAATTATAGTATGCTACTTATTTCTGTCTTTATGGTTTTCATGCTGGGGGTTTTTGATGATATTAAAAGCATCTCAGCAAAATACAAAATCATCATCATATTGATAGCAGCAGCTTTAACAACCTATTTTGACAATATGATTATCTGGAATACTGGTGCTTTCTTTGGACACAACCTTTCTTTGCCTTGGTATATAGCATTTCCTTTCACTATTTTTGCGATAACAGGTTTTACCAACTCTTTTAATCTGATTGATGGGCTGGATGGATTAGCAGCTACGCTAAGCATCATTATACTAAGTGCTCTGTGGTATCTTGGGTATAAAAACAATGACTTTCTATTAGCAGGTATTCCTATACTCATTATCCCTGCCATGTTGGCCTTTTTGTATTTTAACTGGAATCCAGCAAAAGCTTTTATGGGTGACAGTGGCTCATTAACACTTGGGTTTCTAATCGCGATTCTTAGCATTAAGGCTCTAAATTATGTTAGTCCTCTCGTAATTCTTTATGTTGTTGCCTTACCCGTTATTGATACAATTGTGATCATGATTAGAAGAAAGAAAAGTAGGCAATCAATATTTGCACCCGATAAAAATCATATGCATCATGTATTTCTCAGAATGTTTAATGACAATATGACAACAGCAGTAATCACGCTCGCTTTAATTCAAGTTGCTTACATTTCATTTGGACTTATTTTTGTTAGTCAATTACCTCAGGAGATTACCTTATTCTTCTTTATCGTAAATATTGTCTTTTGGTATTTTTTCTTAACTAGAAAAAGCGTGAATGAGGTAAAACTGAAAGCAAGAACCTCCACGTGAAATCTTTGCATAAAAAACAATAAGCCCTAAACAGACTATTGAAAGACTCCCACGCTGCCATAATACTAAGTTAAACTCATGGCTTAACATGGAATTAGACTCAAACCTAAATTCCTCAGTTGACCGCTACTAACGGACAAAAACCTAGTGCTTAGCTTAAATTTTCCGATTATCATACTTTATCTATAGAGTGAAGGAGCTACAGAGTAAATTGTACCACTGTGATAGCGTATGGCGTTGTTGTAATCGCACAGAAGGGAGTATTATTGGCATGGTGCAACGACATTCTGAGCAATTACGTCTAGCCATACACCACCACAGCAGCGCACTTTACCCTGTCCAACCGAGGATTCTAGGTTAGATGGAATATGCACTCCAGATTAAAAACCTGAAGAAAACCTACAGTAATGGCTTTGATGCCCTAAAAGGCATTGACTTACAGGTTAATAAAGGGGACTTTTTTGCCTTACTTGGTGCTAATGGCGCGGGTAAATCTACTACGATCGGGGTCATCTGTTCACTTGTTAATAAAACCGCAGGAGACATTAAGGTTTTTGACTATGACCTTGAAAGCCAGCGTGAAAAAGTACAAGAGCACATTGGACTAGTCCCTCAGGAATTCAATTTTAATATCTGGGAGCCAGTGATTGAAATCCTGATTAATCAGGCAGGATACTATGGCATTGATCGCAATACTGCCAAACTACGAGCAAAAGAATTACTGACGCACCTTGATCTGTGGGATAAGCGCGATGATCAATCAAGTACATTATCAGGCGGAATGAAGCGTCGTTTAATGATCGCCAGAGCACTCATTCACAAACCCAAGCTACTGATTCTAGATGAACCTACCGCTGGAGTAGATATTGAAATACGCCGTTCCATGTGGAATTTTCTTAGCCAGTTGAATGAGGCAGGTACAACCATTATTCTAACAACCCATTATCTGGAAGAAGCGGAACGCATGTGCAACAACATTGCCATTATTAACAAAGGTGAGGTTATCGAAAGCACCAGCATGAAAGATTTATTATCCAGATTGCACGCCGAGACCTTTGTGCTAGATTTAAAAGAACCACTTGAAAATCTCCCGCTCATTGAAGACATTAAACTTTCACAACGCGATTCAAACACCTTAGAAGTAGAGATGGATAGATCACGATCATTAAACTTTCTTTTTGATATTTTAAGCAAACATAACATTCGTGTCTTGAGCATGCGCAATAAAACCAATCGCTTGGAAGAGCTATTTATCGGGCTAGTCGAAGGAAACAACAGTCGATCAGACAGTAATAAACATGAATCATAAACAAAATTTCACCGCATTTAAGACCATCTTTATCAAAGAGGTTTTGCGTTTTTTGCGTATTTGGGTTCAGACCTTGATTCCACCTGCAATAACCATGACCTTATATTTTGTTATTTTTGGCAACTTGATTGGTAAAGCCATTGGTGAAATGGATGGCTTTAAATACATCGAATACATCATACCAGGACTGATTATGATGTCTGTGATTACCAATTCCTACTCTAATGTAGTCGCCGCTTTTTTTAGCGCGAAATTCCAGGGACATGTAGAGGAACTGATTATCTCGCCTGTGCCTAACCACGTAATTTTACTCGGTTATATAGGCGGAGGCATGGCACGAGGTTTAGCCGTGGGACTGATTGTTACAATAGTTTCTTTGTTTTTTTCTGACTTAAACATCAAGCACCCAGTTATTACGCTTGCAATAGTTATTATGACATCCATGCTATTTTCAATTGCAGGGTTTATTAATGCTGTTTTTGCAAGAAACTTTGATGATATATCAATTGTGCCCACCTTTGTTTTAACTCCACTTACCTATCTCGGTGGTGTTTTCTACTCTATTAATCTACTTTCAGATTTTTGGCAAAATGTGTCATTAATCAACCCTGTGTTGTATATGGTCAATGGTTTTCGTTATGGCATTCTGGGTGTTTCTGATATTAGCCCAGTTGCCAGTTTTTCTTTGGTTTTTGTATTCACCACTATTCTTTATTTGTTTGCTTATAATCTATTAAAAAAAGGCGTAGGAATACGCAATTAATAGACAAATAAAGTGACAATAAATATTAGAATGCACTAATATGTGCTTCCAATATAATTAAGAGTATTAAATAGCATGGGGATAGCAACTCTAATACAAAAAATCAAAACGGGCTCTAATGAAGAAAGTTGTGGATTAAGATCAGGTAATTACAGCACAGTCGGGCTAACACCAGGACTCATTGAACTGAAAGTCAAACATGATGGAAAAGCTGTATCATTGACTCGTAATCAGGATCCGAAAGCTAGAATCAATCCGCTATACGCTAAGATTTCACGCCCCTGCCCTCCTTTTTGCATCCAGCCGATGCAACTTGCACCTGATGTTGATACCATCGGTGAGCTTGAAATGTTTGACTATATTAATTGCATAGCG
>Ga0209633_10003767_pt1 | contig 13901 bp, 10 predicted proteins | sample Cruoilmetagenom1_FD_187290 | JGI IMG/M metagenome (GOLD analysis project Ga0209633, IMG submission 187290) | Oil polluted marine microbial communities from Coal Oil Point, Santa Barbara, California, USA - Sample 1 (SPAdes) (version 2) | ecosystem: Environmental > Aquatic > Marine > Oil seeps ... | reverse complement strand
AGGCACAGGGTGAGTTGATACTCAACCTGCGCTACCGGGATTGTGCCACCTGTCCGTCCATACTGATCGGGGCAAGCCGTTCTTCCAGTGGTTGGGACTATATCGAGAGTCAGGTACCCGCCGGTCGAATCTATGAGCTCCATCTGTTTGATTTTAATCTGCAGGGACCAGTCAATTATCAACTCCATGTCTCCCTTGGTGCAGGTGACCTGACACCCGATCAGTATGATCTGGCAGCGACAAATAATACCCCCGCCGCGGCCACGCCCTGGACACCCGGTTGTATGTTCGGCAACATGTTAAATCTGCACAATGATCAGGATATTGATGTCTATGCCATCGGGGCAAACGGTCACTCCGTCAAGGCCGAGCTTTCCTTTGCGCCTGCCGACGGAAACCTTGAGTTACAACTTGATGGCGTCGTCGCGACCCAGGCAACACCTTCAGCAGATGGTTTAACAAGCACCCTGCAGATTACCGCCTGCGGTGCCTCTCCTTCCTACATCACCGTACAGGGCGAACGTAATTTCTATAATCTGTGTATTCGCAAGGTTCGTCTCGAACAAAGCTGCCCGGGTTACCTGAATGACTATATCCCGTTTACCGGGCAAGGCGTCTTTCACTTTTTGAAATCATCCCTGTATGTACCCGGGCAACAAGAGGTCACCGCACCACTCAATCGCCAGATGTTTGCCCGCCTGTTGGATGAGACCGCGACCACCGTTAGCTGGGAATTGCTCGGCTCAGTCGATTACGGTGGCGGCTTTAACCAACTAGTTATCGGTAAACTGGATATCCCGCGCCCGAACACGTCTGACCCGGTCCCCTTTGGTCCACTGGCCGCAGGCACAGCATTGCTGTTTGAAGCCGTACCCGGACGGGTCGCCTGGTACCAGGTACCGCCAACCGGACAGGGTGACGGCAGCTTCGAGGGAGTAGACAACGCCCTACAGGCATTTCGTGTGCAAAGCACCGGCCTGCAATGGAATGCAACACGCCCTGATGATCTGGCAGATCTATGGATGGAGGCCGGTATCGATCTCGATCGTGACGGGGTCGGTGATGACTTTGAAGTTGAAACCGGCACCGATCCCGCTAGCGATGATACCGATGGTGATGGGCTGCTCGATGGCACGGAGGACGCCAATGGCAACGGCCTGATCGATCCCGGTGAAACCGATCCACGTCTGACGGATAGTGATGGCGACGGCATCACCGATGGTGTCGAGTCAGGCCTGACTGAACCCGAAGGCAGCGATACCGATCCAGGCACGTTTGTCGCGGATGCCGACCCGAGCACGACCACAGATCCAAGCAACCCGGATACCGATAATGATGGGCGCAGCGATGGCGAGGAAGATGCGAATCATAATGGTCGTCTCGATGCAGGTGAAACTTCTCCGCTGGTCCCCGATCCTGCGCTACCGGACAATGAGGGTGATCTAAACGGCGATGGCAATATCGATGCTGCAGACTTCTACCTCTTCTATGCCAGCTTCGGTAGTTGTATCGGACAAGCAGCGTTTAATGCCGAGGCGGATTATGACGGGGATGGTTGCATCAGCTTTATCGACTATCAAATCTGGTACGGGTACTTTATCAATCAATAACAAAACCACAGGGGGTTGTCATGAAACGATTTTTTCTGGGTTTTATCCTGGTCATTGCACTGCCACTCAAGAGTTGGGCCGTTCCCATTACGGTCTCGCTTGAAGCTTCAAGCACGGATGTCTTCGTCGGGGATATTTTCACGCTCAACATTCTGGCCGATATTCCCGATCCGGTGCTGGGTTGGGGACTGGATGTCAATTTTGATTCGGCTTTGGTCAACCAGACAATGCCGCCCGTCATCGGCCCAGCCTGGTTTGCCGCAGTATCACCCGATGGCGACGGTTTGGCCGGTCTAGTTTTCCCAACGCCGGTGTCCGGTACCGGTATTTTATTGGCCAGCCTGAGTTTTGAAGCCATCGATGCCGGCACGGTATTGTTTTCTGCCGGCATCAGTCCGCTTGATCTGAACGAGGGTTTTCCACTCTTGTTACAAGGTAGTTTTGCCGAAGTGGTGTTTAATGATCTGGCCGTCACCATCAATGTACCTGAACCAGGGACCTTATTGCTTTTCGTGGTTGGCTTTATAGTTTTGCTTGGTTGCAGGCTTAATACAGACAGGTGATCTTATACAAAACAAAAATGCTGTGTCTGCACCAGATACTTGAAATAGGAATAAGGCTTAAGCGTTACTGAAAGTCAGGATGATCAAGAGATAGGGTAAGTCGCTCATATAAAACACATCAGAGTCAACTGGAGGTGCAGTATGAAAAGGCGCATTTCTATAAAAACCAAAACCTGGTTTATCGGTTTGCTCATATGCTTTTCGCCACTGGTTTATTCTGTCGAAGTTGGTCCCAACATCGCCGTAGCCACCCAGACCGGTGATCAGACAGAACCGTCCATTGCAGTCAATCCCAATAACCCGAACCACCTGATCGCCGGGGCAATCCATATCCCGTCAGAGGACTGCCGTTACTTCATGAGTAATGACGGCGGTGTGACCTGGTCGGTCACCGGATTAATCGACACCGACATATATCAAAGTTGCACCGATCCCGGCGTGGCCTTTGATTCAGCAGGTAATGCCTATTTCGCCGGTTTCTTCTACGATCGTAATGCCTCAGGGAACTTTACCAATACCCGCCTCGGCGTGGCCAGATCAACCGATGGTGGACAGACCTATGGGACACCAAGCTTTCTGGATGGCGGCACGCCAACCCTGCCTCTTGTCGACAAACCTCACATCGCCATCGATACCACCGGAAGCAGTCTGGACGGGACCATCTACCTTGCCTGGACAACGGTCAGTTACAATTCCAACGCTCGAGAGATTCGTGCGGCAGTCTCTCGTAATGGTGGCTTGACATTTGGTGACATCAATACGCTTTCCGATCCCGATACCAACAACTGGGCCGCGCATATCGCAATTGAAAACGATGGTAATGTCTATGTTGCCTGGCGGCGTTTTTCTCATCGTGTTGGTGCAAGCTGGCCACCCGACAACCAGATGCGCATCGCCAAGTCGATCAGCGCCGGTCGCTCCTGGGGCACACCCACTACCGTTGTCGAACTGGGTGAGCAGGCTGATACCGCGAATGTTGACGGTACATGGCGCACCTCGCGTTACCCGGTTGTCGCACTCTCTCCCACACAATGCCGCAGCAAGGACTATTTTTGTGAAGATATCAGCGGTGATCTTTATTGCGAAGCCAGTGACTGTGATGTCTATGTCACCTTTGCCGATGATCAAGCAACGATGGTCGATCTGGATACATCTGCTGACTCGGTATACGTCAATGACATCAACGATGCTGGACAAATCGTGGGTTACAGATTTACCGGTGGTGATCAATTCAATGGATTTATATATCATCAGGGAAACTGGGAAACCATCGCACTGCCAGGCGCCTATTTCACTTTCGTTACCGGCATTAACAATGCCGGGGTTATTGTTGGTTTTTACCGCGATAACGTGGGCAACTTCAGTGCTTTTGTCAGTAACCGGGCCGGCTATGCAAATTTTGTCTGGAGCGGTCTTGAACTCACCGGTGCGCCACCATTGAAACAAATTGACTACCCCGGTGCAGCTCATACCTACGCCTATGCCATCAATGATGCTGCCCAAATCGTCGGCACCTACGAAGATGCCGCTGGCGTCAACCATGGCTTTATCCTTGAAGGTGACCCGGCGGTTCCCGCCAATTACCGTACACTAGATTACCCCGGGGCCAGCGCAACCGAGGCACGCGGCATCAACGAGTTCGGTGAAATCGTTGGCTTTTACCAGGATGGTGTCGGTATCCATCACGGCTTCCTGTTGCAGGGCGATCCCGATATTATCGCCAACTTCACCAGCATCGATCACCCCGACGCCACCGAGACCTTTGCCCTGACCCTGGACAATGATGCCCTTATCGTGGGTCGCTATATCACAAATTTCGGGCAATCCACCCCTCTGAGGTACACGCGAGATACGAATACCTATAGTGGCTATTACGGTCACACACCGCCTTTTACTGCCATAAATGGTATCAACGATCTCGGTGAAATGGTGTTGTCATACCAGCAATCAGGTTCAACCTATGCGACATGGGTAGCACCAGGATCAGCAAAACAAAATATCTGGCTGACAAGTTCTTATGACGGTGGACTAAGCTGGCAACCACGGGTACGTGTCAATGATGATTTTAATGGTGATCATTTTGACCCATGGATGTGTGTTGATCCAAAGGGCCGCATCCACCTCAGCTGGCTGGATCGACGCGATGATGGTTACAATAATCTCTTGTATCACGCCTACTATGCCAATTCATCCGATGCCGGACAAAGCTTCTCTGCCAACACCCGTCTCAGCACCGTTGCATCGAATCCGAAACTGGCGTCACTGCGTTTACGCGACGAATACTATCAGGTGATTGCCGGTTTCATCGGCGATTATATCGGGCTGGCCTGCTCGGCCAATGCCGTCCATCCGGCCTGGCCCGACATGCGCGACGGCAATTACAATCAGAATATCTATACCGCCAGGATCAGTTGCGGCCTGCAGGATAACGGTGATGGTACAGTCACTGATAGCTGTACTGACAAGATGTGGTTACAAAATGCCTTGCTGGCCCCGGTCATGGATTGGGAGGCGGCCCTCGCCTGGGCAGATACACTGGCATTTGCCGGCTATCAGGACTGGCGCCTGCCGCGGACCCGGTTTCCTGAACCTAACTGCAATGTACCCTCCAGCTATGATATCGGCGCCCCGCCCTACCACCCCTGTATGCGCAGTGAGCTACCCCAACTGGCCAACACTGAAGGTATTGCACTGCATGACATATTCAATGTGCCCGCTGAGATGGCCTACTTCTGGTCCGAAACCGAGTTCCAACAGGATCGGCCATGGAGTACCCTGCTGCGAATCAGTAGCTTCAGGCCTCTCAACAGTTCATCGATCAACTATGGTATCGATAGCACTTACAAGACCTGGTCTCTCCACGCCTGGGCGATGCGTGACATAAAACCCGGTGATACCCGCGCCGGGACCAATGTTGAAAGCTCTCCCGCACCGGGTGTTACAGTGAGTTTCACTAATGTATCTGCGCAAGGTGCCACCACGGTTGAAGTGAGTTCGGAAGCCCCTGCCCCCACACCCTCCGGTTTTGAATTTATGGGTAACTATTACGACATCACTACCAATGCCACCTATACCCAGGAGGCCGGTGCTATCACAGTCTGTCTTAACTACAACCACGCTGACATACCTGGCTGCACAGGTTTTTCTTGCCCAACTGAAGAACAAGCGCTGGTGATTCAGCACTGGAACGGAACTGTATGGGAAGATGTCACCAGTTCACGGGACATCGATGCGAATATCATCTGTGGTACGGTTGATTCCCTGTCCTGGTTCGGCCTTGCCCGGCCGGTCCCGGCTATTCCCGGCGACCTCGATGGTGATGGCGATATTGATACGACAGATTTCAGTCTGTTCTACGCCAGCTTCGGCAGTTGTACAGGACAAGCTGCCTATAATCCCGAGGCAGATTATGATGAAGATGGCTGCATCACTTTCGTCGATTACCAAACCTGGTATGGCTACTTTTTAAATCAATAAGCATTTCAAAACATTACCCGGCATGCATCTGTTCAAGCCGGGGGGTGTTTTTTGAAGTAGCAAAATGAAAATTCAGGCAGTCAGTTCAGCCGACATACCTGTAAGCAGCAGTATCAGAAAAAGTATCATTAACATCGATTGTTTCATAGCCACCGCCCCATCGAACGATAGATCTGCATTCACTAGCTGAAGATACAAATAATCTTAATATTTCAATAGCCTTTCAATTAGTCTCCAAATCAATAAATTAATGTCCTGTTCAGCATGAAGCAAACTGCCGGCATTGCTTTCATCTCAACCTGAATAACGTCACGAGTCCTCAGGGCTTATGCTTGCCGATGCTATGAGAGAAATAGTTATTAAAAATATTTCAAATAATTCGCATCACCGCGTCCCCTCTACTGAGCAGACAACATTCCATTATTAATACCAACAACCCAGGGAGATTGGGCATGATAAAACGACAACTTTATGCTGTCCTGGCAGGACTGCTGTTTATCAGTTTTAACCTCAACGCCGTTGCAGCCGGATTTACCACCGTAGCGGACTGGAACGAAACGGCAGTACGCAAGGTGTTACATACTTTTGCCTATGGTGGTTTTGCGACCGATGCACAAATTCAGCTTTGGGCTCAAATGCCCGCCGAGCAGGCCATTGAGGAGATGCTGAGTTTTAATCCCGTCAATCCAAAACTCTCACCGAATGAAGATTATTCCGTCGCCCACGGCTACAGCCTGACATCATTACAGGATTTCTGGAGCAGTGCTGATGCCAATAACCCGGTGCGGCAGGATCAGCGCCTGTTATACGGTCTTTTATATACCAATGACCAAGGTGAAAAGGTCCAGGCCGATCCCTTTTTGAAACAAACCTGGGTACAGGCGGCAACAACACGCGGCATTAACCCGTTTTTACACCGGGTCGGTTTTTACCTGACCAATTACCACATGGCCCTCAGTATCAGTAAAACCCGACCGCTACTGATGCGCGATTTTTATGACCGTACCATCATCGCCCTGCAACAGGGATATGATCTTATCGATGTGTTGGCCGGTGGTGCCATGTCAGCTGCGGCGGCCGTCGCCTATGGTCACCAGGGTAATTACTACGTTAACCCAATTAAGTACTTTAGTGGCAATGATGATTTTGCCCGTGAGTTCCATCAGTTGTTCTTCCGTATCCAGGGCACCACGGAAGATCAGGACTATCACGAAAACACCACCATCGAACACACTGCCTGGGCCCTGACCGGCATGTTGCTGGACTACTCCAATCCTGCGGGCAGCAGTTTTGAGTTTGATTGGGCCGCAGCGCCTATCAACTTCAGTGATCACACCTATATAAATGGTGCCGGCCAGACAGCAGAGGTATTTAATTACAGCCTGCACCATCACGATAACCTGGAAATCCTGCACACCTCGATCAGCGGTCTGACCGCACAGGAAAAGATCTACAACCTGGCCCGGGTGGCTGGCTATCACCCGGAAAGCCTGGACAACATCCCCGTTACCATCATCGACTACTTTGCTGACGATAACCTTAACGAGGAAAAAATCACCACCATACGTACAGCCTGGCGTGCACAGGAACCCAAGTTGCTACTGGAGTTCCTGCGCAGTTATGCCATCTCCACCACCTTCCATCGTGAAGATACCTACAAATACCGTTCGGCCTTCGATCGCAACCTGCTGGTGCATAACTTCAATACCATTGATAACCAGGAAAGTTTTGCCCGTGGTGAATTACCCACCGCGCAAATGCTCAAGGAAGGCGCCGATGTCTTCCAGCCGGCCCACGATGTATTTGGTGGACAAACCGGTCTGCAGGCGGCCAACAACCCAAATATCTTCAAGGAAGCCTATCAACGCAATGTGCAACAGGTCGGTTATCTGGGCCGCACCAACAATGAAGACTTCCCACCCTTGCCGGTTGCCTGGCAAAAGGACTGGAGCAAGCTCATCCCGAAAAATGCCGGCAATCAATACGATATAAAATCCGTCGCCGACTGGTTATGGCAACGCTTCATCAGTGATGGTGGTAAACACTTAACAATACAGGAACAGGCGCAAATCTATTCGCTGCTTGCAACGGGTGCAGATTATGGCTATCTCGTCGATGCCTATCTCGTTCCTGGAAGCGGCGCCGATCAGGCTTATAGCTCCGAACAGTTACAGCAATCACCCTATATCGACTTAATTAACTACCTGAGCAACCAGAGCATGCAGCTCGAGAGTACCGATGCGGCTGAACGTCGCGAAGCCAACCGCCGAGTAGGCATGGCCATTAACTTTATAACCGTTACCCCGTTCATGTTCGCAATGGAGGGAAAATAATCATGAAAAGAAGAAACTTTTTACAAGGCATGTTGTATGGTTCAGCGGCCATGGGTCCTTTATCAGGTTTACTGTTACCGGCCAATAAGGCATTTGCTGTCGGAAATGGTGTTCTCACGCAACGAACATTAATTAATACCATGCTACTGGGTGGTGCCGACCTGCGTTACCTGTTTGCACCGGCCCCCGGTACCCCGTATGCGGAAAAGTTCTGGGAAAAACGCGGCCAGATCTACAAGGTCACTGAGGCAGACAAACTTGAATACACCAGTTATGAACTGATGTGGAATGATCTCTACCTGCCCTCGGTGGCCAGTGATGGCAGCACCTTTGGTATTCATAAAAGCGCCACCTGGCTTAAACAGCAATATGACTATAACAATGTCGCCATCATTGCCAACGTAGTCGCCTCCACCAATCGTCGGCATGACCATTCCCAACTCATCATGCACACCGGTGATCTGCAAACCAGCCAATTCCTGCTGGACCGCGATGGCTGGGGTGGCCGGCTGGTGACCAATAATCCAACCACCGGCAATATGAATGTTGTCGCCATGAGTCATGATGTAGGCATTTATTGTAATAGCCTCAACCCGGGTAACCGGCTCGACCATGCCATCCATATGCGTGACAGCCGCAACTTCAGTCTGCCCGAATCAGACATCGCTGCCCCCCTTGCACCAAACAGTGTGATGGCCCGCGCACTCAAGTCTTATTATGCAAAGCGGGGGGAAAATATCGAAGAGTTGATCTTGAATAAGCAGTTGCCAGAAGACTGGCCTTACCGGCGCTTCTTCCAGCACGAATCCAACCTGCGTAGATTTGGTATCGACGTTGATACGAGGTTGGAACAAGTGATGCCACTACAACCGCCCTTGTTGTCACGGCTGTATGATCCGGCCAGTCCCGACAAGCTCCATCACACCTCGTTCGGTAAGCAGATCGCTAATCTTTACGATGCCAGCTTGTGTGCTGATTTATTAAACCTGCGCTCGGCTTACCTTGAGCTTAGTGGTTGGGATACGCACCGGGATCAAAGAACAGCCATCGAAAACAATCTGCACGATGTATTCGGCACCAACGGCGGTCTTGACAGTCTGGCACAGGAGCTGGTCAAAACCCCCGGCATGGTCGAGAACATGGTCTTTACCTTTACCTCAGACTTTGGTCGCCAGCTGGCAGGCAATGGCACCAATGGTACCGACCATGGCTCAGGCACATACATGATTGTGGTAGGCGTACCCGTCAATGGCGGTACCTTTGGTGAAATGTTCCCCCAGAGGGAGATAACACCCGATCCGGCCAATGGCAATAAAATCCCCTATGAGGTTCAGGGTGCAGAGATCCTCGGCCTGACGTCCTTTGAACGCGTACTCTCAGAAGTCTGCGACTGGATTGAACCCGGCAGTGGCAAGATCGTGTTCCCCAACATGGCCAATGTTGATCCTGCGACAGGTGAAGGCGGACCGATACTGGAACCAGGGGTCAACCTTTCCGCCCTGTTCAGTCCCGGTCACTACCTTACCGGCAAGATCAGCACGCCAAATGGTGAATCATACAACTACCTTAATATGACCGTTACGCTGACAGGAACGAAAGGCAATAGCTTTACCGTTCCTGTTAATGGTAATGGCGTCTATCGAGCCGGTCCCCTGGCCAATGACAGCTATGTTGTGACGCCGAAAAAAGAGCACTTTGTATTTAGCCCGGCCCAGGCCAGTTTCACGATTGCCGATGCCAATGTGATCGATGCTGATTTTAGTGCCACACCCCTGTTGCAAATTGTCTATGCCGTTAAGCATTCAACGCTTTACACAGCAGATGATGGTAAACAATACCGTATCATGCAGGCCATGGGATATAACTTCGTTGCGAATGAGACCAGGGTGACCATCGGCGGAACCGAAGTATTTGTTATCGCCGCTGAGGGCTATTTCTTTACCCTGGCACCGCCGGAACTCACTGCTGGAGAGATAGTGGTAAGTACACCCACCGAGAATTATACCCATTCAGAACTATACGAAGACTTGCAATTCGTTTAAGAAAAAAGGGGCAAGTCAATCTTGCCCCTCTTGTTTATTTCCACGACTATAGATACAACAATAAATTTGTCTTGCATCAGCCCAGCATGGAGTTAACGGCTTTCTCAAGTCTGGCGGCATCAAAGGGTTTTTGCACCCAGCCATTGGCGCCCATATTTTTTGATTTTGTCTTCTTGTAATCAGTTGATTCCGTCGTCAGCATCAGAATGGGAATTTCCTGATATTGCTCCAGGCGGCGCAGCTTGGAAACCAGACTGATACCGTTCATGTTGGGCATATTGATGTCCGTCAACACCAGGTCGACCGGCATATCCCGGGCCATGGCCAGAGCTTCGGCACCGTCACTGGCCAGTACCACTTCATGTCCCATGTTAGTCAAAATGGCATTCACCATTTCGCGTATCGTACGTGAATCATCGACAGCCAGAATTTTAGCCATCCCAACATCCCGCTTATGCAAACAGTTATTCTACTATTTGCGGTTAGCTGATCACTCTCTAGAGAAAAATATTTTGGATTAACGTAAACATTTGTAAATGCCTCAGAAGTTCGTGTTATTTAATCAATATTTTTAACTATTTTCCGCCACAGCACTGGTCTTACGGTCCTCATCAGAATCAGCCGAATACTCTTCCGTAGCAGCTAATCGTTCAGACTACTCTGTAGCAGCAGGTTCACGCTGAGGCAACACTTCTTCCGTAAAATCAGGGCCGTCCGTTTGATTGTCGCCCGCCCCATCTTCATAAGAACGTCGAGTTTCATCGCTCGAAGTCGAGGGCCTTTTACCCGATTCATCATCACCAAAAATGATTTCAGCGGGTTCACGATCAAGCTCATATACACCCGATTCCAATTCAATCTGCTCAATCCCTTCCTGACGAGCCATCAATATCAGCTTTGCAAGCACAAAAATAAAGGTCGGTATCGCGAGAACAATAACGACCGTTAGCGTTGTTTCAAAATCCATATCCACTCTCCTTTTCAGACACGCCAAATAAAAAATATACTTATCGAAAACTGTATTGCGTTATTCTTTCCCCATATTGCAATTGATTAAACTCAGCATCAAAACCACATATTTCATAATTTATGACATCACTATTAATGGTTCTGTAAACAATTTTGAGTTTGGAATAAGCACCTTTTTCTCATCACTACAAATAACAGTATAACGCAGATCAATGCTCATCACTTTGCCCTCAAAACCCGAAATCGTGATCTGGTCGCCAATCTGGAACGGTCGATAGAGCAAAATCAAAACCCCGGCCAGCATATTTGAAATACTGTCCTTCAAGGCAAAACCCAGGGCAAAACCGGTCAAGCCCAAACCGGCCACCAGCGCCGTGATATCCACCCCCAGAGTGCCAAGCGAGGTAATGATACCCAGCGTCCACAAACCCACCCTCGCGGCCCGCACAAACAACATCATCAAGTGTGCATCCAGCTCCAGCCTGGACGCCACACCGGCGATCAGCCTCGAAGCCACCTTAATCAACAGCCAGAAAAAGAACAAAATCAAGACAGAAAACCCTAGGCGAGGCAACCAGCCAATCGCCTGCGCAATCAAAATCTGCAAATAATTTTCCATGGTCAGAAATCCGTTTTACTCAGTACACGATGGTTAAAAATAAACATACGGCGGATTACGCTTTACTAATCCGCCCTACGCGGGCTGTTTAATGTGTTATTTCCCTGGAATCATAATTATGGTTGGCAAAAATCGATTCCAGGTCGGCCTGTTCCAGACGTTCCATGCGTCTTAAGTGGATTAATTTTGTGATAATAAAAATACAGGCAGGAACGAAAAAAACAATAAACATAGTAAACGCGTTTTCGTAACTCATATCTATGCTCCTTTTTGGACACAGCAAATTAAAATGTGCTTATCGAACACTGTATTGCTTTATTCTTTCCTCATGTTGTAATTGAAACAACACTCATTGGCCAGTTTTCCTGGCTGCCAGATAGATACTGATTACGGTATTGCTTGAAATCGCTATCAAGCGTCGATAATTTGCATAACTTATTACCGTTTATCACATCCGGGTCGATGGAGCGAAGTTTGGTGCCGGAATAAAACATGGGCGACTGTTCATCCCGGATAAATCGTGTACCGGGCGAGATAAGGCTGAGCTTCTGGTTTAGCTCAGCATCGCGACTGGTATGCAACTTGTCCCATAACATTTCATCCGTAGCCCACAGGTCAGCTTCTTTGATATGACCAATATCAAGGCCACGCCTGATGGCCTGGGCCGTGACTTCATAAATACCGACTTCCCGAAAATTGGCCCAACTGGCCTGATCCGCTGCAATGAAGGTATACCCCAACCATTGAGCGATGGCTTCATCATCAACACCGATACGACCATCATGTACAACCAAATGTTGTACGGCATAGCGGATTTCCTCCTGTGTAGCTAAAGACAAGTGGATACTGCCACGCAGGAAATAATCCAGCCGGTCAGCACACAGGGCCGGTGAGGGTTGCTCCAACAGGGAGAATGCCGCCTCATCCAGAAAATCCTGCCAATCATAACCGTGTGCAGCAAGGCAGGTAAGTATGTCCGTATTTGCGACATACTCCACCTTTTTCTCATCATGGTAGCTTTGCTTGTTATTTCCCCCAAAAACAAAATCAATCACATGGCTGAATGCCGTATGACTGACATCATGCAATAAAGCAGCAACCTGTTCCTCCAGGCTGGCCCCGAGCCGCCGGACCAATAACATCGCACCAACAGAGTGCTCAAACCGGGTAATCGGGTGCGTCACCCCAATCAGGGCCGTAACGCCGTACTGCATCACGCCTTTCAAACGCTGCATGGCAGCAGTGTTGATTAGATCAACCAGAACAGGTTCATCAATCTCGACCGAACCATAAACAAGATCATCGTAAGTCATTGGCAATTTTCATAACCTTATTGTGGTGTTGCAGTTGGTTAAACTCACCCCGCACCGCGAGCAGGCAGGCGGCACAAAGGCAGTCGTAATAGCGGGAGCCGATATACTCCAGCTGTTCCGAACTCAACACCACCGTCTGGCACTGGCACAACAAAATCGAACCGGACTTACACTCAAAGCCCTTGCCGCAACGTTGACAGTGTTTTGTTTCATGTTTGGGTTTCATATCCTTACCTATAAAATATTTGCTGGATTATGCTTTACTAATCTTCCCGAGCAACAGGTGTTATTTATACGTTTTATCTGTCAAGGCTTTCAGGAAGCTCACCATATCACTGACCTGTTGTTGTGTAGGTTTTTCATCAAGCTGTAACCTGGCCATCAGGCGCACGGCTTCCTCAAGGGTCGCCACCTTACCATCATGGAAGTAAGGCGCCGTTAATGCCACATTTCGCAAAGGCGAAACCTTAAACACCATACGATCATCCTCTTCCTTGCTGAGCTCATACTGGCCCTGATCAGATTGATTGGCATAGGGGTGTTCCTTGCCTAGTTTTTCAAAGGAAGTGCCGCCCAGCATATTGCCGTCATGACAGGACACACAATTTATTTTAATAAATGTTTTAAGTCCCTGTTTTTCATTCTCCTTAAGCGCAGCGGTATTCCCCTTTAAATAGTCATCAAAGCGGCTCGGTGTTAACAAGGTACGCTCAAACGCCGCGATCGCCTCCGCAATATTCTGGTACGTCAGTGCCGGGCGGGCTTTGGGAAAGGCTTTTTTAAATGCGGATTGATACTCTGCAATGGCCCCAAGTTTATCCACCACCGCCTTCTCACTCGGCATAGCCATTTCAATCGGATTTAATATCGGCCCCTTGGCCTGCTCGACCAGATTTGCTGCACGACCATCCCAGAATTGGCTGGTTTGAAAACCCGAGTTTAAAACCGTTGGACTATTACGCGTGCCCACTTGCC
>Ga0209633_10003766_pt1 | contig 13906 bp, 9 predicted proteins | sample Cruoilmetagenom1_FD_187290 | JGI IMG/M metagenome (GOLD analysis project Ga0209633, IMG submission 187290) | Oil polluted marine microbial communities from Coal Oil Point, Santa Barbara, California, USA - Sample 1 (SPAdes) (version 2) | ecosystem: Environmental > Aquatic > Marine > Oil seeps ... | reverse complement strand
CCGGTTAAGCCGCTCCATGATGGTTTTCATAACCTGATCGATATCCAGTGTCGAATTCACCAGTTGCGCCACCTCGCTAAGCGAGCCCAATTGCTCCGCCTGCGCCATTATTTGCTTGTTCTTGTGTTGTAACTGTTTCCGCGCGCTGACAAAGTGGCGGGTTGTCTGGTTGACCAGCAATGCGATGTAGAACATGAAACCCATTGTCACAAGCCAGCCGTAAACCCCCTGGGCAAGGGTAAAGCGCTCAGTCAGCTCCAAATCAACATAGTGCAAACCTGTCAGCAAAACACCGCTCATAACAATGAGCGATAACAGGCCTCGCCGCACGCCAAGCATGATAATGGAAGAAATAACCGACAGTTGCGGTGCAACCAGCAGCATCACGATGGAATAATTCGTAGCGATGATGGCCAACGACCACAGCAGTGCGTCAACCGAGTAAGCTACCAGTCCTATCATCCGCGTGTTTTTCATACGGATGGCTACCTGGTAAAACAGTGTTGGATAAACAAAACCAAAAAACAGTATGCAGGGCATGACCCATTGATACGTGCTCGGTAAGGCGCTGACAGCAAGCAGCGAACCAAGTGAGTAGGCAAGTGCCCTGGGCCAATAGGAACGACCCAGTGCCGGGTGAATTTGTTTTTTAACTGGTTTAGCCGTGTGCTCGTCGCTCATTGTGCTCTATTGTTCGGCGCGTTTAGCACAAAAGAGCTTTAGGCAGAGTGGCTCGTGCATTATCAATTTTCAGGACCTTTTTTTTGTACTTTTTTAACGGTTATATTAAATCTAGCACAAAATACCAATACCTGCTTTTTTCGACTTTATCTTGATGGCGGGAGACAATACCGCTAAACGGAATCCTGTTTTATCATTATTTTCCTATGCAGAAACTGGAGAAAATCGCTCCTAGCAAGTCATCTGGCAAGTACTGCCCGGTGATTTCACCGAGGGCTTTCTGTGCCAGGCGCAGCTCTTCCGCCAGTATTTCGGGCGCATTATATTGTTCTATCTGAACGCGACCGGTTTCAATGTGATCCAGCGTCCGTCTTAGCGCATCCAGATGACGTGTACGGGCAGAAAAAACACCTTCAGGGCTGACATTTGCGCCCACGGTATTTTTGATCAAGCGGGTCAGCCTTTGCAGACCCAGCCCTGTTTTCGCAGACACCCATACCTTTAGCAAAGTATCGTCCACGCCGGCTTCGTCTTTGGTTAAATCAAGCTTGTTATATACCTCGATGCAGGGGATGTTATCGGGTATCTCGGTTCTCAGCGCCAATTGTGGTTCGGGCGACTGGGTTGAATCAATAACCAACAAAACCAGGTCAGCGATTGTTAAAGCTGCCCGCGCCCTGCGTACGCCTTCAACCTCTACCTGGTCGGTAGATTCCCGGATGCCCGCGGTATCGGAAACATGGACGGGTAAACCATCTAAAGATATGTGTTCCCGCAATACATCGCGCGTGGTGCCGGGAGTATCGGTAACGATGGCTGATTCACGACCGGCCAATGCATTAAGAAGGCTCGATTTACCTGCATTGGGCAGGCCGGCAATGGCGATATTGATACCGTCGCGCATTAGTTGGCCCTGGTGGGCCTGTTCGAGCAATGTTCTCAAGTGGTCCCCTGCCCTGCCCAGCTTTTCCAGTACATCGCTGTCTGCCAGGAAGTCGATTTCCTCGTCTGGAAAGTCCATCGCGGCCTCCACGAATACACGCAGATCGATCAATTCCTGTTGTAGTTGATTAACCGCCTCTGAAAACACACCTTCAAGTGAGCGCTGCGCTGCGCGAGCGGATGCCTGCGTACCGGATTCAATCAGGTCAGCAATAGCCTCAACCTGGACCAGGTCTAATTTGTTATTCAGAAAAGCCCGTTCGGAAAACTCACCGGGTCGCGCTGGGCGAGCGCCCAGTTCCATCACCCTTGTCATTAGCATCTGAAGAATTTGCGGACCGCCATGCCCTTGTAGCTCTAGTACGTCTTCACCGGTAAAAGATGCTGGCGCGGTAAACAACAGGGCGATACCGGAGTCAATTGTGTGCCCCTGGTCATCCTTGAAGCGGGCAAAATGAGCCTTTCGGGCCTGGGGTGATATACCCAGTATTTGTTTTGCTATGGAGGTGCTTAAGGGGCCGGAAATTCGTATAACCCCTACCCCACCTACGCCGGGCGGCGTAGCGATGGCGCAGATGGTATCTGTTTCGACTGATTGCAGGCCATGGGTTTCCATGACCATAGTTTAATTAATAAGCAGCTAAACGTTAACTACTAACTGGCCGCATCGATCTTACGCGTGATATACCACTGTTGAGCGAGTGACAGACCAGCATTGGTTGCCCAGTACAGCACCAGGCCGGCCGGGAAGAATGCAAACATGATCGAGAAACCTATCGGCATGAACTGCATGATTTTACGTTGCATCGGATCCATACCGGCAGTGGGTGTCAGTCGCTGGGTCATCATCATAAAGGCAGCATTGAGCACCGGCAGGACAAAATACGGATCGCGTGCTGTCAGGTTGTCAATCCACAAAATAAAGGGCGCCTGGCGTAGCTCAACCGACTCGAGCAGCACCCAGTAGAGTGCAATAAAAATTGGGATCTGAACCAGTATAGGCAAACAACCGCCCAGTGGATTGACCTTTTCGGTCTTGTACATCTCCATCATGGCCTGGCTCATACGCTGGCGGTCATCGCCATAACGTTCCTTGAGCTGCTCAATTCGTGGCTGTAACTTCCGCATCCGCGCCATTGAGCGATACTGTGCTTCGGTCAGTTTGAAAAACAGTAACTTGATTAACACGGTCAACAATACGATGGCCCAACCCCAGTTACCAACCACCGAATGAATGTTGGAAAGCAACCAGAACAGCGGTTTTGAAAACACGGTGAAGATACCATAATTAACCGTATGGCCCAGCCCTGGCGCTACTTCCTCGATGTCATCCTGCAACTTTGGTCCGACATACAAACGGCTTTCAAATTCATGGCTTGTACCAGCGCTCACATTAACAGTTGGCGATACTGCCCTGGCGAGATAACGCGGGAAGCCGGTTGGTGAGTAAACCTGGGTTGAGTAGCTATTAACTTCGTCCTGTGGAGGAATCCACGCGGTAAAGAAATAGTGTTGAACCATGGATAACCAGCCGTCGCTGAAGCTGCGTTCATACGGTTCGCTGGCTACATCATCAAAATCAACTTTTTCAAATTTTTCATCCGGGCTGTAAAACCCTATACCAAAAAAGCTGTATCTACCCGGGTTGGTGAAACCACCATCGTCTTTATCCGTGATTACTGCACGCTGTAGCTGGTCATAGCGGCTACCCGACCAGTTTTGCCCGCTTTCATTAGTGAGCGTGTGGCGCACAGAGATATCGTATTGTCCGCGCTTGAAGATAAATGTCTTGGTGACAAGGATGCCATTTCCGTCATCCCAGGTCAGTGGAACGCGAATTTCATCTGAGGATTCCCCCAGGGTGTATTGCATTGTGTCTGCGCGATAATTGCTGGTGTGGTTGGGTGCTGCCTCGCGGCTCAGCAGACCGGACTGTGCTATGAACATCTCCGGACCTGAACTATTGAGCAAATCAACCTTGATCTCGGATACTTCCAGTTCAACCGGGTAATCCAGTAGCCTGGCCGACACCACGGTGCCACCTACGAGATCAATGCTGGCCTCGAGTACGTCGGTTGTGACCTTTAGTAACGCATTCTCGCCGGTCATAACGGCCTGCGAAACCATTTCCTGGTCCATACTTTCCGTGCCGGCTTGTGCTGTGGGCAGGTCGCCTGTTAATGGCGCTGCGCTATCTTGTGGAACAGGAACAGGTGGGGAATCAAACGATGTAACGCCCGCCTCGGTTGTCGGTTGTGATTGTGGCTGGGGACCATAATCCTTTTGCCATTCCACCCACATCAAGTAGGAGAGTACGAGCAACCCCATGAACAGCATTGGGCGAAGATTTGCCATTATCTCTGTTTCCTTAAGTCAGACTCGCCGGTTTCCGGTATTCCGGTCATCAACTTTTCTGATCAGTCTTTTCCAATGAGCCGAGAGAGACTCATCCAGTGTTTTGTTGCTTTGATTTGTTGCTTCCACGGTTGGCAGAACAACAAAATCAAGCGCGTTATCGGGTACGGCCCCTGACATCCGTGTGCGGAAACTTTCCCGCACCACACGTTTAATGCGATTGCGACCAACGGCCCTGGCACAGGCCTTTTTTGAAACCGCCATACCGAGACGATGGCGTTGTATACCGTTGGCTCGTGCCAGAATTCGGAAGCAGTCGTCTCCGGACCGGATAGGTTGTTGAAATACCAATTTGAATTCGGCCGGTTTGAGTAACCGTGATTGCCTGGAAAATTTCATAAGTTCCTGGCTTGTGAACATTCGGGTGCGTGGTTTTCTTAGCCCGGCTTGTCAGAAACGGTTAACCAGACCTGGTTTTACCAGACCCGCTTCCCCGTTACTGACAAACGACCGGGGCTAAATCTTTCAGGCACTTAAACGTTTCCGACCCTTGGCGCGACGTGCATTAATAACGGCACGACCACCACGAGTTGCCATACGGGAACGGAAGCCGTGACGGCGAGCGCGTTTTAGACGGCTAGGCTGAAAAGTACGTTTCATTTTTTAGAACCTCTATAAAATACTATTTAAGACTGCTTTTCTGTTGCTACAGGCAGCCGACACAAGAGGCGAATAATATCCCGTATAGGCATATCTTTCAAGCAATTGGCTGCAGAATTTTATTTATTGCTTGAGTCTGCCATCAACTATAGCCAAGTTATCCACAGCACGGTAGACTAAGCTCTAATCAGGCGGGGTGACTGGGCTCACCTAAAACAGCCTGTTAATGTATCATACGAATCTTCGTAAGCTACTGAAATATAAATTAATTCTTGGCACTTTTAACGCTGATTGCTGATTGTGTCTGAGACAGTAAAACCTCTATTGGCATGAACGCGGAATGACGCAAAACATCTGGCACCTTTGCCTTCAACACCTTGAACGGGAACTACCGCCTGAAGACATCAATACCTTCATTCGCCCGCTTGAGATCGTCACCAGCAAAAACCGGACCCGGTTGGTCGCACCAAACTCTTATGTTCGGGATCATATTGCCACCCATTACCTGGAACGTATCCGGGATATTTTTGAACATCTCGATCACCCCAGGGCTTCGGTAAGCATCGAAGATGGTTTACCAACCGAAACAGCAGCAATAAATAATGAAGCCCGGCCGACAAACAGAAACAGGCAAACAACCGGGCTGGATCCCCGCTACCGTTTCGATAATTTTGTGCTTGGTAAATCAAATGAATTAGGTTTCGCTGCGGCATCTCAAATCGCTCAGAAACCGGGTGAAGCCTATAATCCCTTACTGTTATATGGCAGCACTGGTCTTGGAAAAACCCATTTACTGCACGCCATCGGTAACCTCATTCGGGAACAAAACCCTTCTAAAAAAGTTCTGTATCTTGATTCAGAGCGATTTGTTAGCGACATGATCAGGGCCTTGCGACACGGAGCGATCGATAATTTTAAAAAACATTATCGCTCCGCCGGTGCGTTGCTCATCGATGACATTCAGTTCTTCGCTGGCAAGAAAAGCTCACAGGAAGAATTTTTTCATACTTTCAATACCTTGCTGGATAGTAATCAACAAATAGTCCTGACTTGCGACCGTTACCCGAAAGAGGTGGAAGGATTGGAAGCCCGGCTTCGCTCGCGGTTTGGCTGGGGTCTGACTGTTGCTATCGAACCACCGGATTTTGAAACCCGGGTTGCAATTTTGATGAACAAAGCCCAGGAAAAAGGTGTTCAACTGGATGAACCGGTCGCTTTCCTCATCGCCAAACGATTGCGCTCACATGTGCGCGATCTTGAGGGTGCTTTAAATACCTTGATAGCCAACGCTAGGTTCACCGGCCGGGAAATCACGGAAAGCTTTACCCGGGAGGTATTACGGGATTTGCTGACCGTACATGATCGATTGATTACAATTGAAAATATTCAAAAAACTGTGTGTGAATATTACAAAATACGCATGGCAGAGTTATTATCCAAACGCAGGCCCAGAAGCATTGCCCGCCCCAGGCAGATGGCAATGGCTTTGTGTAAAGAACTAACCCAGCATAGCCTGCCAGAAATTGGCGATGCATTTGGAGGCCGCGACCATACAACGGTATTACACGCCTGTCGTACAATCGAAAGGCTGTGTGAAACCGATGGCCGTTTACGGGAAGATAAGGTTAAATTGTTGCGCTTATTGACCGCGTGAAGTTTTGTGGAACAATATGGGTATAAGGCTTTAATAAGCTGTGTATAAGTTGAAGCATTAATAATAGGGGTTGGTTCTCCACAAGTTATACACAAGGTTTATCTGAGATTCACACAGGTTTTAAATGCGGTATCTATTTGATTTATAAAGAGTATATTGGATATTTGGACTTATTAACAAGACTTACTACTACTACTATTTATATATATATTATTTATTAAAAAGCAGTAATAAAAGGATCAGGGTATGAAATTTACAATTTCCAGGGAAGTGCTTCTTCAACCACTCAGCCAGGTTATTGGTGTAGTTGAACGTCGCCAGACATTGCCGGTATTGGCAAACTTCATGCTTTCTGCACGGGATGGTCGCTTGACGGTAACCGGAACAGACATGGAAGTTGAGCTTATATCAAGTGTTCCTGCAGATGTTGTCCAGGAAGGTGAAATTACGGTTCCAGCACGTAAACTTGTAGATATCGTTAAAGCTTTACCAGATGGTGCGAATATCAAAGTCAGTGTGAGTGATGAAAAAGCGACGCTCAATGCTGGTCGCAGCCGTTTTACGCTCGCAACCTTGCCGGCATCAGAGTTTCCAGCCACAGACCAGGTCGAAACACTGGAAAATATCGGTGTTGCTGAAGTGTCTCTCAAGAAAATGATGGATAAAACCTCATTTGCCATGGCAAACCAGGATGTACGTTACTACCTTAATGGCCTGTTATTTGATTTCACGGGTCAGCAACTGCGTGCAATAGCAACAGATGGCCACCGCTTGGCGATTTGTGATCTTGAAAGCAGTGTTGATATTACCAGCGACCGACAATTAATTGTGCCACGAAAAGGCGTGATGGAATTGTCCCGAATGTTGTCTGGTGATGATGATGAGGTCACATTGGCTATTGGCCGTAATCATGTCAGGCTGGTTAAGGGAGAAACGACCTTTACATCCAAGCTGATTGATGGACGCTTTCCAGATTACAAAGCGGTGGTTCCGGTTGGGGCTGATAAGCAAATGCTTGTTGATAAGGCAACTTTTATACATGCACTGCAACGCGCTGCTATTTTGTCTAACGAAAAATACAAGGGTGTAAAGCTGGAAGCAGCAGGCTCAACAATCAAGATTGTTGCTCATAATCCTCAGCATGAAGAGGCAGTGGAAGAAATTGAGGCTGAATTAAATTTCGATCGCCTGGCGGTCGGTTTTAACGTGACCTATTTGTTGGATGCTTTAATGGCAATAGATACTGATCAGGTTTCATTGGAACTTAAAGACGCAAATAGCAGCTGCCTGGTATCTGCTCCTGATTCCGATATAAACCGACACGTGGTTATGCCGCTTAAGCTCTGATAAAGATATGCGGGTTAAATCCCTTAATATCAATAATTTAAGAAACGTAGTATCGACACAAATAGAGCCAGATCCGTGTCTGAACTGTTTCATTGGGGATAATGGTGCAGGTAAAACCAGTATTCTCGAAGCCTTGTCCGTTTTATCAAAAGGCCGGTCCTTCAGATCAGGTCAAGTATCTTCACTTATTGGTCCTGAGCATAAGTACTTTCAAATTGTAACAACGGTTGAGTCCGGGTCAGGCGATTTACACCAGATGGGTATGGAGCGGGGCGCGGACTATTGGTCTGCTCGCCATAACGGTGAAGATATTACTCAATTGAGTGAGTTAACCCAATTACTACCTCATGTTTTATTGGAACCCAGTAGCCATACATTGGTTAGTGGGCCGCCAGATGGGCGCAGAAAATACCTGGATTGGGGCGTGTTTCACGTGAAACATGACTTTCTCATGCTTTGGCGACGATATAATCGCGTTTTAAAACAAAGAAATGCAGCATTACGCCAATCAAATCTAATGGTGGTGGAAAGTCTCGATCCACAGTTTACTGGCCTGGGTGAGCAGTTACATGACGCCCGCCAACACCATGCCGGTTTGCTAAATAAACATTTAAGACATCATCTGCCCTTGTTCAGCAGGGCACTGGAAGGCATAGAACTGAGCTACAGAAAGGGTTGGAGCGGCAATAGCCTGGCCGAGGCCATTAAAGTTTCACGCCAACGTGATATTGAAAGGGGGTCCACCGGCCCGGGACCACACAAGGCGGACCTATATTTGTCACTGGACGGAGCCGCCGCAAGAGAGCGTCTATCGCGAGGCGAACAAAAAACCATGACCGCGGCTATGATACTGGCGCAAGCACAGTTGATTTGTGAGTCAGGGGAAAAGCCCATATTGATGTTGGATGATCTTTCGTCAGAATTTGATGAGGTACACCTGGGCAGGGTGCTTAATGCCGGTTTGGATCTGGGCGTACAGATATGGTTAACCGGCACACAGTTGATATCTGCAATAAGGGCGTGTAAAGGCACCTACACGGTGTTTCACGTGGAACAAGGCGGGGTTTCCAGGGTTGATGCTTAGATTGTTGAAAAATGCGTTAAAACAGGCATTTATTGACGTTTAGTGCTATAATAAAACCCGTTTCAAAGCATAACCAATCCGCAACAAGTCAAACCTTTATTACCGCCAACAGAAGTGGTAAATGACTTGTATAAGCCGGGTACCAGAGGCTGTATGAGCAAGCAAGAATATGATTCCAGTAGTATCAAGGTACTAAAAGGCCTTGATGCCGTGCGTAAACGTCCAGGTATGTATATCGGTGATACTGATGATGGTACCGGTTTACACCATATGGTGTTTGAGGTGGTGGATAACTCCGTAGATGAAGCCCTGGCCGGGCATTGTGACGCGATCAAGGTTGTTATCGAGATGGGTGGCAGCGTTCGTGTCTCAGATAACGGACGCGGCGTACCTGTTGATATTCATAAAGAAGAAGGTCGATCGGCGGCAGAAGTCATCATGACAGTCTTGCATGCTGGCGGTAAATTCGATGATAACTCCTACAAGGTCTCCGGTGGACTGCACGGTGTGGGTGTATCAGTGGTTAATGCCTTGTCAGAGCAGTTGGATTTAACGATTTACCGCGAAGGCCACGTCTGGAAACAGACTTATGAAATGGGTGTGCCGGTTGAGCCACTGAAAAAGGTGGGTAAATCCAAGGAAACAGGCACTGAATTACGATTTAGACCCAGCCCGGAAATCTTCACCGATACGGTTTTTCATTACGATATTTTAGCAAAACGCTTGCGGGAACTAAGCTTTCTAAACTCCGGTGTCAGGATCGAGCTAAGTGATGAGATATCCGGAAAAGAAGATATTTTTGAGTATGAAGGCGGTATCAGCTCATTTGTAGAGCACCTTGGCCGCAAAAAAACACCATTACATCAAACTGTTATGCATTTTGAAGGCGAAACCAACCAGATCGCAGTTGAGGTAGCGTTGCAATGGACGGACGCCTACCAGGAGAGTGTTTTCTGCTTTACCAATAATATACCTCAGCGAGATGGTGGTACGCATTTGGCAGGTTTCAGGGCAGCGTTAACACGCACGATGAACCAATATATAGAGGAATCCGGCCTGGCCAGGAAAAGCAAAGTTTCCATGACTGGTGATGATGCGCGTGAGGGTTTGGTTGCAGTATTGTCAGTTAAGGCCCCGGATCCGAAGTTTTCCTCACAGACAAAAGATAAACTGGTGTCTTCTGACATTAAACCCGTGGTTGAGTCCCTGGTGTCTTCGCATTTACGGGATTTTCTGTTGGAGAACCCTGCAGAAGCCAAAATTATTACCATGAAGGCTGTGGACGCGGCGCGAGCCCGGGAGGCGGCGCGTAAAGCCCGTGATATGACCCGGCGTAAGGGCGTGCTGGATATCGCCGGCTTACCCGGCAAATTGGCAGATTGTCAGGAGAAAGACCCAGCGCTATCAGAACTATTCCTGGTGGAGGGTGATTCAGCCGGTGGCTCAGCAAAACAGGGCAGAAACAGGAAAACCCAGGCAATTCTGCCACTTAAGGGTAAAATTCTTAACGTGGAGAAGGCGCGGTTTGACAAAATGTTGCAGTCAGCCGAGGTTGGTACACTGATTACAGCCCTGGGCTGTGGAATTGGCAGAGACGAATTTGATATCGAAAAGCTAAGGTATCACACCATTATCATCATGACGGATGCTGATGTGGATGGCTCTCATATCCGCACCCTGTTACTGACGTTTTTCTATCGCCAGATGCCTGAATTGATCGAGCGTGGTCATATTTACATTGGTCAGCCACCGCTTTATAAAATCAAACAAGGTAAGCAAGAGCATTATCTGAAGGATGATGCCGAAATGAATGAGTATATGCTGGCCCGCGCTATGGATAATGCAGCCCTGGTCTTTGATCAGGACGCCCCGCCGCTTTCGGGTGAAGCGCTGGAAGGTTTGTTACGGGACTACATGGCGGTGAAAGCTGCGAACGCTCGTTTGGCGCTACGGTTTGAACCACTGTTTTTAGAACAACTAATTGATAACAAAGCATTTTCATATGAATGGAGTGCTGAAGAAATGCAGCAGTGGTGTTCTTCCATTATTGAAAACATGAATAAGAATACGCCACCCAGTGTCAGTTACAGTTTGGCAGTAGAAAGTCATGGTGAAGAAGTGGAGTTGCATTTAAGCAAAACTATTTATGGCGTTGTTGAAACCACGGTGTTGCGTCGGGACTTCTTCGGCTCACCTGAATACAGGTTAACAAGCAAACTGGCCAATACCTTATATGACCTGGTACAGCCGGGTGCTGTTGTCCATCGCGGCAAGGCGGAGCAGACCATTTCCAGCTTTGCCGAGGCTCATGACTGGTTGATGAAAGAAAGCCGCAAGGGACGAACGTTCCAGAGGTTTAAAGGACTGGGTGAAATGAACCCGGAACAACTTTGGGATACCACGGTGAACCCAGAGACACGACGTTTGCTTAAGGTGACCATTGAAGATGCTGTCGCAGCAGATGAGGTCTTCACAACGCTGATGGGTGATGAGGTCGAACCAAGACGTGATTTTATTGAAAAAAACGCCTTGTATGTGACCAATCTGGACATTTAAACACTGCCCGGAGAATTATCCGGGGACGTTTTGTTATACCCGGAAGCCTGTCAGGTTTGACCGGCTTCCGGGCTTAGCCTATCAATGCCAGGTTGGCAATACGGTCAAACAGCCCTTTCAGCTTCGCCAGCAAATTTAACCGGTTTTGGCGTACTTCGGCGTCTTCATCCATGACCATAACATGGTCAAAAAAGGCGTCAATACTGCTTGATAAACCCGCCAGTATATTTAGCGCTGCGGAATAATCCGCGCTTTCGTATAGTAGATCAAGATCAAGTGAAATCTTGTTAATGTCTGCGAAAAGGGTTCTTTCTTCGTCGATAACCAGCCTATCTTCTTTAACCGTGCTATCGGTAACGACATCTGATTTACGCAGGATATTACCGATTCTTTTGTTGGCTGCCGCAAGGTTGGAAGCAACGTCGTGGCCCATGAAATCACGCAAGGCATCGAGTCGCATGACGAGGTCAGGCAAAGTGCTGAGCGGGGCGTCCATAATGGCATTTATCAGAGAGGTATCGTAACCCTGATCGTGTAAATAATGTTTTAGCCTTTCGAGAATAAACTGTCGTAATTCAAGCAGGACTTGCGGCGAGACAGGTAGATGTTCCTGTAGGGCCAGCGCTGCAATTGCGAGAGTTCTATCAAGCTCAATAAGTAATTCGCCATCCAGCAATATACGTATCAGACCAAGCGCAGCACGGCGTAGAGCGAATGGATCCTTGTTACCGGTAGGTTTGAGACCGGTTGCGAATATCCCTGCTAAAGTATCAAGGCGGTCGGACAATGCGACAATTTTTCCAACAGCCTGCGTGGGTAAACGGTCACCCGAATAGGCTGGAAGATAATGATCGCCAATGGCCAGGGCAACATCTGTATGCTCGCCGCTTTTATCAGCATAATAACGGCCCATAACGCCCTGTAACTCTGGAAACTCTCCAACCATGTGGCTGACAAGATCACACTTGCACAGTGTTGCAGCTCGCTTGGCATGTTCAACGTTTACGCCACATTCATCCGCTATATTCTGTGATATCATGGCGATACGTAGTGATTTGTCTTGAACAGAACCTAACTTCTTTTGGAAAACTACATTGCCAAGTAATGGTAACCAGTCCTCAATGGGCGATTTGTTATCCTGTTCCCAAAAGAACCGCGCATCGGCAAGCCTTGGCCTGATGACCCTTTCAAAACCTTCACGGACAGCATCAAAATCCAGACTCTCCAGGTTGGCCACGGTAATGAAGCGCGCGAGTAACGAACCAGTGTCCTTGTTGATGACAGGAAAAAATTTCTGATGATCCTGCATGCTTGCGATCAAGGCCTCGGCTGGAACCTCAAGAAACTCATCATCAAAACTGCCACATATGGATCGAGGCCACTCAACGAGGTTTGAAACCTCTTCAAGCAAACTGCCGTCGATCAGGGCCCTGCCCCCGGCAGTCTCGCCCAGCGCAATGGCCTGTTGCTCTATCATGTCCTGGCGTTTCACCTGGTCTGCAACCACGCAGGCAGAGCTTAGCACTTGCTCATAATCTCCAGCAGTCGCAATTTCATGAGGTCCAGGGCTGTGAATCCTGTGACCGCGGGTAGAATTACCGGCTTGAAGGCCAAACAGGCCACCTGTGAGAACTTTCGAACCATGCATAGCTACCAGCCAGTGCACGGGCCGGATAAAACTGAATTCATTGGATGCCCAGCGCATGGGTTTTGCTACAGGCAGCGCAGCGAGCGCCTTTTCCAGCATTGGGAAGAGTAAACCTTCAAGTTCCTGCCCTGCTTTTTCCACCCGACAGTACAGCCACTCTCCTTTGTCAGTTTTGAGGGTTTCAAGCTCCTCGACCTGTTTGCCAACCGAGCGTGCAAAACCCGCGGCAGCGGGTGTCGGTTGATTATCGGCATCAAATGCGGCGGATAGGGCGGGACCTTTACGTTCCAGGACCTGGTCCGGTTGGCGCTCAGCAACACCCGATATCAACAAGGCAAGACGTCTGGGTGTGTAATAAACACGACTGGCACCGGCATCGAAGCCTAGTTGAGCCTGTTTAAGCTGCGCTAAAAACCCATCAAAAAGTGTTTGTCCCAGGTTTGGTAAGGATTTGGGTGGAAGCTCTTCACAACCCAGCTCGATCAATAGGTCCGCAGAATCGGGCGCTTTGTTAGCATTGTTTATGTTATTCACCGGCACTCTCCGCTAACCCGGGAAAACCCAGGCTTTCTCTACGGGCAAAATAGGCCTCAGCGACCAGGCGGGACAGGTTCCTGACCCGCAGGATAAAACGTTGTCTTTCGGTCACGGAAATCGCCCGACGGGCGTCCAGCAAATTAAAGGTATGAGACGCTTTTAATACCTGTTCGTAAGCAGGCAGGGGCAAATCAAGCTCTACAAGTTTGCCGGCTTCAGATTCACAGGTATCAAACCAGGCAAAAAGTGATTCAGTATCCGCATGTTCAAAATTATAGGTAGATTGCTCCACCTCGTTTTGGTGAAAAACCTCGCCATAGGTTACTTTCCTTCCACCAATATCGGTCCAGACAAGATCAAAAATGCTGTCTACATTTTGCAGATACATTGCCAGGCGCTCAAGACCGTATGTGATTTCGCCCAACACGGGCCGGCACTCCAG
>Ga0209633_10003765_pt1 | contig 13908 bp, 11 predicted proteins | sample Cruoilmetagenom1_FD_187290 | JGI IMG/M metagenome (GOLD analysis project Ga0209633, IMG submission 187290) | Oil polluted marine microbial communities from Coal Oil Point, Santa Barbara, California, USA - Sample 1 (SPAdes) (version 2) | ecosystem: Environmental > Aquatic > Marine > Oil seeps ... | reverse complement strand
TTCAATAGATTTCTCTAATTTCTTATTTCGTAAATATGTGGCTGGAGCAGCATTGTATGTTTTTTTGAACTCTCTTTTAAAAGTCGATATACTTTGGTTTGTTAATTGTGCCAATTCATCTAAAGTAATATTTGAATAATAATGTGCCTCTACAACATCTCTAAAAGAGTAAGAGTTTGGATTAAATAAATTGGAAAGTATTGTCCGAATGGCAGGCGCATTTTTGGTTTGATTAAGTAAAAGAATGATTTCTTTTAGTTTTAATATTAAAATTTCTTCGTTTACCAAGTCAGGATTCTCAAAATAAAACAAAATACTTTCAATATATTTTCTAATAAGAACATCACTATTAAGTTTAGCCATTCCAATATTCTTTGACGGTTTTTCCTTTAAGAATTTCGGTAACTTGTTTTCGTAAACTTTTAGAAGTACTTCGGGAAAAAAATGTATTGCTAATGCTTGATACTTATTTGTAGATTTTATCTGTGGCATTGAAGATAAGTAATTACCACACTTCATCAAGATCGATTCTTCTGCTTTAATTTTTAATTTGTCCTTCTCAGAAATCGAATCGTATTCTCCTTCGATAACATATAAAAAACAAGCTTCGTCTCGCATAGGATTTGGTTTTTTGAATGGCGGCTTTAATACTACCGTTTCAAAAAGCATTTTGTCAAATAAGTCGAATGTTTTGTAGTCTAATATCATCTTGTATTTACACTCAAAGATATAAAGTTTGTGGAAAATGTCTTTTCATATTTAGCTCAATTATTTGTCGATTTAGTTTTACCGCTTGTATACAACTTATTATATCCATAATAAAAATATAGAAATCTCCTAATTTTTTCGGAATAAAAGTATTTTTTAATTGCAGTTACCACTGTAGTAATAATACTTCATAAAACTCTAAGTTTATAAAATTTAATATTAAAATTGAAGAGTCCCAAAAAGGGTTCGTTTTATAAAACTATTGGAGCGAGTTTTGAAGACGACCCCAAACAAATACATGGATTTGCAAAAATGTAAATAAAAATGGCTCAATTTTCCTCAATTAGTCTAGCTATTTCCTTAAATGCTTCATTGTTCTTCTCATTATCATATTTTTTCGTAGATAATCGATAGGTCTTTATGGCTTTTCTTTTGTCGCCGTCCATAAGATAGGCTTTCGCCAATAGATTGAAATTAATATAGAAAAAAGGATTTGATTTTGTGTTGAATTTCAATATTTTAATAGCTTCCTTTATCTTGTTTTGTTCAATCAATTTCTTACCCACTTCTCGTAGCCCATTTTTGTTTGAACTGCGGAGGTTGTATATATAAAAATTTTCTGGATTATTCTTCAAAGTACGGTATTGTGCAATTGCTTTCTTTGTTCCCTTTTCCAAGACCGTTTTCAGTATCAATTCTCCAAAATCCTTTTTAGGTTGGTTCAAATTATCTTTTTTGTGTATTACTTTATACAGATATTCTGTAGAAACAGCAACATTTATATTCTTTCCGGTAACATTATCTTTTGTGCTTGACGATAGAATACCTATTAAATGACCGTTGGCATCAATTACTGGAGACCCACTTGAACCTGCTAGATTTTTATTGGAATGAAATTCAATAAGTAAGTCCATTCCTTCTTTTCTGATGAGCATTCCTTCATATGCAACAGATGTACTATCCGCGTACGCACAAGCAATCATATATACTCTTTCACCTGGAACTAAAGTTGTGTAGCGAGGTTTTAAAAGATGGATATTGGGAGAAACATCCTTGATTGAAAAAATAATCCAATCCCTTTCGGTAATGGTCGATTTTGGTCCTTGCAATATTTCACTACTGTCCTCATTTATTAATTTATCGACTACCACAGAATCTATTCGGTTTAATTTGGAAATCATGATCCATTTTTTTAGCTCATCGTTAATTTGTACGGTTTTGGATTTTTTATTCCTGGCAATCCATAAAACGTGCTTTGCGGTGGCGGCTAAAGTATCTTTTCCGGTATCGATCAAGAATCCGGTTCCCGCATAGTCAAAAGAAGGATCTATATACCGATCCCCATTATTAAACTCAACAGTATTTATTAAGGCAATTTGAGGCCATTTTTCGAATGATTTATCCACCCAAATTTCTTTTTGTTGGGCGGTGCAGAACAATGGTAAAAGAAAGAAAAGTAGTTGTATTTTGGACATATGATTGAATTTAATTTGACAATGCATGTAAATATTTTATTAGCTTAATTTTAATTGATGTTCGATGGACAATTTTAATTGTAAAAACGTTATAAAAGACAACCTCTATCTTTTTTAATTTATTTTGCCAATCTGAATCCAAGTGTCTTCAACCTAAGTGAAGAATTTCTTCCATTTCTGTCATTCACTCTGACACTTTCTTTCCTATTCCCGAAGGTTCCCCCGCGTAAAACCTTAGACTCAAACTTCAATTCGTTATTTATGCTATCACATATGTAAGGTTTTTTAGAGTTACTGCACCACTCCCAAATGTTTCCACTCATATCATGGATTCCAAGTTCGTTGGACCTGAGCATTCCAACTGACTGGGGCTTGTTTTCAGAATTTTTGGAGTACCATGCAACTTCTCCAACATTGTTGCTTCCACTATAAGTATAACCTTTGCTTTTAAGCCCTCCCTTTGCCGCAAATTCCCATTCTTCTTCGGTTGGTAATCGATAATTTTCTGAATATTTAATGTTAACTTTTTTAATGAACTCTTGTATATCATCCCAAGAAACCAGATTTATGGGACAATCATCACATTCATCTGTTTTATCCGAGGTAGTTCCCATTATTTCAATCCAATCTGTTTGGGTAACTTCATATTTTCCAATATAAAAATCTTCTACAATAACCAAATGGGGACACTCATCGGCAATTCTTGATTCAGGAGAGCCTCCATCATCAACCACATCATTACCTCCCATTGTATATTCCCCACCTTTTACAAATACCATGCTAAATCCAGACTTATTTCTTATTCCTTTTTTTATCTTATTCCTTTTTTGGGATTTATTCAATTTTATTATTTCTATGAGCTCAATTTCGTAAACCAAAGTAGAATCAGGAGAAAGAAATTCTGGATACTGCCTACGTTTACTTAGAGCCGGAGGGACAATTAATCTCCGAATTTCTCCAACTCTCATTCCCCTAATGCCTTTGTCAACTCCTTCAATAGCTTGTCCACCACCGATAAGAATTTTTGGAAGGTTATTCTTTCCGTCTGTCGAATATAATTCCATCCCATTCAAATAACTCATCTTTTCATGAACTCTCACTTCATTACCTTCGTTTGCTGTCATGCCACTCCCATGTTTCAAAATTTCATACCGCAATCCAGATTCTGTTATTACTTCATTGCTATTACCCTTGCAACCAATTGTTGAAATCAATATTAAGATAAGAATTACAATAAGAAGTTCTTGGTTTTTCATATTTCGATAATTTCTTAGTTTTATTAAGAGGTTAATGACGCTTGTTTTTTGTAGGTAAAAGTTTTTTAAATACAAATTCCAAAACTGCATCATTATCTTTAAGAATATCTTGAACAGAATTTGATATCTGATAATCGGGAACAACACTTCTTTTTTGCATATACTCATCAACAGTAAACTCAGCATGTAGTAAAGGTAAATAAATGGCTGTTTCAGTATATTTTCCTTTAATCGATATTTGGCGTACACCATTGCTTATACCTGCATGTCCCCAGGTTTCTTCCCCAACAAAAGTAGCATCTGTATATTCTCTTAAAAGACCCGCGGCAATAGCTGCGGCCGAAGTTGTTCCCCCATTAATTAGTACTACCAATTTTCCAGAATAACCGTATTTCTTAATTGGATAGTATTCCATCAAATCACGCATTACATCAAATCTTGTTACTTTGAACTTATTATCATTTGTAGATGATAACCCAAAAGAGGAATCGAGGTTGAGCGTATCGCCTGTTCGCTCTAAGAAATAAGCATCATTACCCAAAGTTGATATTTCTTTAGTTGGTGTTAAAGGTTTATCAATGAAATACTGAAGCAGGTAGGCTGCATTACTTGTTTTACCACCTCCATTATCCCTTAAATCAATAATTAAATTTTGTATGTTCTTACTAGAAATTTCCTGGAAACATTTTTTGTAGAAATCTGGATAGGTGTTTTCGGGTTCATCAAATCCATCCTTAATAAATAGATTGATTTTTAGATATCCATATTTTTCTTTTTCATTCACCTCAAAGCTGAAAGCACCTTCTGTTATTTTTTTGGATGAATATTTTTTAGATTCTATTGTTTCATAGGTTTCTTTCGAAATTGCGTTAATTGTCGTTGTTATGATTTTTTTTGTTTTATAATCCCGATATACAAGATTATACGATGGTTTCCTACCATATATCACAGGATACAATCTATAGAATGGCCTGTAAGGACCTCCCAACCAATGCTGCATACCACTATGGCTTTTCCCGTCTGAAGAATAATGTGTTAAAATTTCAAAAAGAATCTCATTGCTCAAATGACCATCTAATGCAAGTATTTCAGACCCTTCAGGAATTTCTTGCGAACTCATGTCTTTTATAATAAAAATCCGCTCGTCACTAATATAAACTTGAAAGGGTAGCCGTTTTTGATTATTGATAAGTCCACCTAGTTTACCAAATGTATATGCTTGCGTATGCCCATCATGGATACTTGCAATTAACTTAAGCACAATTTTATAAAATTTTGTTGCTTCCAAAGGTTTGGAAGTTTGCAATAGCAAACCGTTCATCATCTGATTGAATTCATCATGGTTTTGATGTGTATAGGTTCCTGGATGAATATTGATGAGAGCCGTTTTAAATTTGTTCAGATCGGCTTGCATTTGTTCAGGTTGATAAATTATTGGATCTTGCGTCCATCCCTTTGATGTATATATACTTAAAAGACATATCAAAACCGCTTTGGATATCTTATTCATTTCTTTTCTATTTCGTTTTTATGGTTCTCATCCTTAATAAAACCTCTTAAAATATTATAGTGTTACAAAAGAACAATTTCAAATTGCCTTTTTGTCTATCAAACATGTAAAGAATTTGTAAAGAACTTGTAAATTTTTAATTTGTAAACCTTTCAACCACTTAAAACAAGAAAACAACTTAAATCAATAGTTAGTAATTTTAAAGAAAAAATTAGATTTGCATATGAAAGTTCAATACCCTTTACTCATTACATTAGGATTAACCCTAATATTATTTTCTTTTATTAATGTCATTTCAATTGATCAAGCGGGAAGCTTCAAGGAAGGAAAGAGAATCATTGTACTTAGAAAAGTTGGCCACGAAATTCTTCTTAATGTTGGCGATTCCACTTCGCGAGTTCTACCTGTGCAGGAAATACGTAAAGATAAGTTTCAATTGCAGTTTGAAAACAGTTTTTCTTTTGAACCTGACTCTATTATACAAATTATTGACCGAACTTTCGTCTCTAACGGAATAGAACAGGATTACATAGTTAATGTATTGGAATGTAGAAGTGATAAAATTATATATGGTTATGCGATCATGGCATCACAACAGAAGGATATTGTACCCTGTAGTGGAAGACAGCAACCAACAAATTGCTATTATGTAAACATTGCCTTTGATGACACTCCAAAGAATATTTTGCATACAAAGGGTATTAGAGTTGGGACTGCTACTTTAGGTTTTTTGTTGTTGGTTTTTGGGGTTTTTAAATATCAAAAATCTTACAATAACATTGGAAATGTAGAAGCTCGAACAAATGGAGCCGATCAAAAAATCGAATTAGGAAACTTTATTTTCAATCCTAACGAGGATTATCTGGTCTTGAATGAGCATAAAATGAAATTAACCGCAAAAGAGTCCAAGTTGCTCTCTGTTTTTGCCTCTCGCCCAAATCAAGTAATCGAACGAGAAGAATTACAGCAAAGGGTTTGGGGTGATGAAGGTGTTGTAGTAGGTCGAAGTTTGGATATTTTTATTTCTAAACTTCGGAAAAAATTATCGGAAGATCCAAATGTCACATTGCTCAATGTATTTGGGAAAGGATATAAATTAGTAACCGTTCCGTAAACTTGCATTTATAAAAACTAATTTTGAAAATTAACAGAGTTCCATAAAACGACTGTTTAATAGGATGGATAAAGAAAATGATAGGTGTCCCAAAAAAGGTTCGTTTTATGGAACTTTTGAAAATTGAAGTTGGACTCAGTTTTTTCTTTTTTAGTGGGATTCAAATTTCTCAAAATCTTCTTTGTCGATTTCAACGGTATGAAACCCATTTGTAATTAATGCTTTTTCTAAACTAAATCGCTCTTTCAACATTTTATAGTACTGCGCATCTGCTAAGCTTGGTGCTAGTATACCAACGTAATCATTTTCTTTTTTGCAATAATGATTATGTAGATGATAAATTAATTTCCAATCATTACTTAGTTTATCCAATTCGTTTAAAATTATAGTTGGATGAGGCGGCCACTCTGTATTACTTGCTCCAAAATAGACTCTTATTATTTCCGTCTCTTCATTTTTTAAAATAAAGCCATGAAATTCTGTAGGTCTACTAAGCATTGGAAATCTGCCAATTTGATAATTTAAAATGTAAGATTCTATAAAATTTATATTTCTTATGATTCCGATACTTCTTGTGTGAACTAGTAAGGCATTGATACTGTCTCCATCTAAAGCCCTTTCCAATAAATGTGCTCCCAAAGTTTGCTGTGATTCTTTTTTTATAGCCTCTTCATATTTTTTATTGCCCAATTGTAATTTCAAAGAATCTTTATACTTTTCTAATGCTGTTATTTCTCCAAGTTCAGATTCCCAAAGTTCATCTTTATTTTCTAATTCGAAATAATAGAATTCGGTAGAACCATCATTAAAAAGCATTACTTTTTCTAATCCTTCTATAGATTTGTTTTCATTTGATTTAATAAAATTACATCCTTGGAAAAATAAGATGAGAAGCATCAATGTGATTAACTTATTCATTTTTATTTTGTTACCTTGAGTAGAACATAGGGATGTAGCTATTTACTGAATAATTAGTCTTTTAACTAATAATCCCTGTTCTGTTGTTACTTTAAGCAGGTAAACCCCTGTTGTTAGATGGTCAATTTGTATTTGAGTAATTTCTTTGGTGGTCAGTATTTTTTTACCAAGCACATCAAAAAGTTGAACTTTTTCAATAGTAAGTGTTGAACTAATATTAATAATCTCTGTTGCAGGATTTGGAAAAATGCTAATTTGATCTTCTAAGAAATTAGCATCATCAACTCCTAAAGTCTCAGACACAATATTACTATTTACAAACCCTTCAGACAGCGAAATATTTCCAACTACATTTTCTTGAACATTTACCTCACCAAATGTGTACAGTATTTTTACATTTGAGTTTGTAATATTAAGGCCCCCACTATCTATGCTAAAACTTGCAATGGATTGGGCATTACTAACAAAATTGAATAGTATAATTGCTAAAATTGTAATATATATTTTCATGACGATTATTTATTATTGTTAGCTACTTCTACAACCTTTTTTTGATTCAATAATTTTTCAATTTCCTTGACCTTTGCACTTAAATCGTTAAAAGCACTATTTTTATTTTCAAGATTAGATTGTAAATTATTTATCATTGCTTGTTGCTCCTTTATTGCATTAATAAGTACTGGTATTAACTCTGTATAGCTTATACCAAGGGTCTTATCTTCATCATCTTGCATGGTGATTATTTCTTTAATAACCTGTTGTACTTCTTGTGCTATTAAACCCAACGATTTGTGTTCTTGCTCTCTATTTTTCCAATTATAGGCTTTGGGTTGTAATTGTACTATTTCATTTAAACCATATGGTAAAGGCTGTATGTCTTTTTTTAGTCTACGGTCACTAACATGTACAGTCACACCTCCAACAATCACATTACCTCCTTCACGTTGTAATGTTAAATTTGCGGTACTGCCATTGTTACGTGCCATAATTTCATTGGTATCAAACAACAGATTTGCACCACTACTGTTGCCAATCATTACAAAACCAGAAGTTGGGTTAACTAAAAATGCATTAGAACCCCCGAATACAGTTAAAGTGTTGCTTCTATTTGCATCATCAGCTCCATTACCTACTTCGAACAAAGGGTTTGTTGGACTATTAACATTGGGATCGCCACCACCAATATTAAATCCCCCTATTGCCGTGGATAAATAGGCTTCTGCCTTTGTATTAGACCCCATTGCTGTGGAATAATTCCCCGAAGCTTTTGTAATATATCCTATAGCTGTCGAAATATTTCCTGATGCTGTTGTTGCCGATCCCATTGTTGTCGAAATATTTCCGGATGCCACTGTATTATATCCCATTGCTGTGGAACCATTAACGCCTGATGCTTCTGTAGATCTTCCCAATGCTATGGAATAATCACTTATAGCTTTTGAACCAAATCCAATTGTTATAGAATTGGTTCCTGAAGCTGTAGAACTGTTTCCAATTGCTGTAGAATAAAGTCCCGATGCTAAAGTAAAACGCCCAGTCGCAGTGGCATTACTTCCAGAAGCAATAGATCGTTCTCCTGTCGCAATTGAATATGTGCCTGATGCTCTAGTATTAAAACCCATTGCAGTGGAAAATAAACCAGTCGCACCATAATCTGAAGCAGAACCATCAGCATTGCTTAAATCTACGGCTCCACCACCTATATTTCCGAAATAATCAGGGTTTGACCCAACTAATCTCCAACCTAGTGTACCTGTTTCTTCAATTTTTTCTAAACCACTAACATTTTGTGCATGTAAAGCATAAGGAACCGCCATAAATTGGGTTGTACCCATATCTACGAATCCATTGCTTATATTTATTTGTACATTTAAAAAATAATCATCATTTCCCCAATCTATGGTGTCAAAAACACCACTAACAACTGTGCCTTCGCCAATATTTGCAACGACAATACCGTTGCCATCTGTAGTTGGGTTGTGGGTTTCTTGATACACATTGGTTTGAGTAATACCTTGAAGAATACTAAAGCTTATGGTTATACTTTGGTTCGCAATTACATTTTCCGAAGCATCTTTTATCAAGGCTTTATAGTTAATGCCTTGTTGTGCCGAACCAATTAATGTAATTAGTAATGCTATTAATAGTGTAAATTTTGTCTTCATAATATTCTAATTTTTATTAATTCTGATAGTCTTTAAAAAACTCCCAAAGCAAATCGGCAGAACCGACACCTACATCGGGATTGTAAAATATGTGTGGAACGTCTTCTAAAAGTGTAAATTTTAAAAGGTGGTTAATACTATTGGTATTGCCCTGATATTTGGCAGTAATTTCGCTACCTAAAGAATCAATTACGGTGTAGTTAGAGTCTAAATCGAATGAGTTTACCCAGGTTTGCATCAACCCATCGATGTATGTATCTGAAAAAACTTGAGAAAAATCCATAGGCAATTGGTCAAAACCTGTTACTTCATTAATTTTATCATCTGTAGTGCCCATCATTAAATGGATTGGTAAAATGCGATTAGGCGTATAAGTGTTATTTTCTGGTAGTGTACCTGCCATAATGCCTACAGCAGCTAGTCTATTGGAAAGCTCTATGGCTAATCTACTTGCCATGCCACCTCCGTTTGAAAATCCTGAAACATAGACCTTACTTTGCTCTACAGAGAAATTGATATTTACTTCATCTAGCATCTGATTAAAAAAAGCTATATCATCTTTTAACGTAGCACCAGAGCAGACTTCATCTTCTAATTTGTAAGTATTCCAACGAGTTACAACAGTATTACCGCAACCATTATTGTTTAAATCATATTCTAATGCTGTTGGATATATTACTAAAAATTCATTTGTTTCTGCAAGATCATTCCAACCAGAAATATTGTAGTGTTTTTCGCCGTCGCCGCTCCCTCCATGTAAATGAAATACTACTGGATAGTTATTATTTTCATCATATGATGATGGCACATAAACTATATAGTCTCGTTGGTCACCATTGACCGTAATTTGAAATATTTGTTTATTTACTCTCGCAGGAACGATAGTGTCTGTTAAATTCTCATTTTTACTATTACACGAGAATTGTAGACTTAAACATACAATTAACAATATGCTATAACTTACTTTTTCCATTAGTTCTTCTTTTTTAAGGCACCCAGCCACATAGGTTTGTTTCGTCGTCTGAGTCAAGAAGTACAATACCTTGCAACTCGCAAATATCATCAGGTAAAGAGGTTAATGGGTTATTGCGAAGATTAAAATCTTCTAACTTTTCTAAGTTTCCAAATCCACTAGGTACAGTAGTGAGATTGTTATTATTTAATTTAATAGATTTTATATTGGTTAAATTCACCATACTATCTGGAATAGTATTGAGCGAATTACTATCTATATCCAATTGGACTAGGTTAGTTAACTGCCCTATTTCTGATGGAAGTTCTTCAATAAAACTAAGGGTAAGATATAATCCTTTTAAATTTGTTAGGTTGCCTATTTCTTTTGGAAGACTTGTAATATTTGAGAATGTTAATGCAAGAATTTCAAGCTTTTCTAAATTCCCTAATTCTTGTGTAAATGTATCTATTCCGCTTTGAAAAATACTTAATTCGGTAACCCTTTGATCAGTAAATGAAACGGTTACTCCATCCCAATTCGTCATACTAATATCATCAATACTGGCTCCCCAATTTAAAGTGTTTTGAGTATTTTGGTTATAAAAAGTTTTAAGAATAGCATGATCGGCAATGGTACCTTCGCAGAACATTGTAAATTCATTTTTTTGAATATTGGTACCTGTTAAGGTTAAATTGCAAATCTCTTGAGGAACAATGGTGAGTGGATTTCCTGTAAATGACAACTCTTCCAGAGCTTTTAATTTTCCTATATCAATAGGTAAAATGTTAAGGTTATTATTATATATCTCAAACTCTAGTAGTTTTGATAGGTCACCAATTTCCTTCGAAATTTCATCGATTTCGTTATCCTGTATGTATAATTTAATCAATTCAGAAAGATCGCCAATATTTTTTGAGATTTTTGTTAGCCCTTTATTATTAAGTTTTAGTTCTACAACTCTATCATTATTTAGAGTAACTCCATTCCAGCTTTTCATACTGATGTCGTCTAAATTCCAGTTTAGAGTATTGTTCGAGTTGGCTTCATATAATGCTTTTAATGCTAAATAATCTGCCGATAGTTGTGGTGTTACGTCAGGCGATATAGTATCAGTATCACTGCTACATGATACTAATACCAACAGCCCAACAAAAACAAAAATTGCTATTAAATAGTTATACTTTTTCATGTGTTTAAAATTTTGTAATTGGAAAAAAAATCAAAATTTGAGAACACATGTAACCACTCGCTACACTCATTCTCCCATGAATTTATTTTAATCAATATACTTTGGTGTATTTTTTGATTTAAAAAATTCATATTCATTACATCTTCTATTAATTTTACAACTAAATTATTAGATGAATTGATTTTTTGATAGCACTAATACATAAGTGGTGGTTATCTATGGATAAGTGGAAGCGGTAGTATTTTATTTAATGAACTTTTCCTTTAAAGCTTCAATAATTATTTTATGATCTTCTTTATCGTGCAATCCTGAGACTGTTATTATTGCTATCATTCCTGCATTTTTAACAAAAATTGGAATTGAACCACCTTTGGCTAAATATTGTTTTTCGTCAAGAGCAAAAGTTTTTTCTAATGTCATGTTACCAGTAATTAAATCATTTTTTACGCTTAAAGAACTTTCTTCAAAATGTTTTGTTACGTTAGCTTTTCTTCTCAACCAATTGTGCTTATCAGCAGGAAGATTATTGTCAATATAAAGGAAAATAGTATGGTTTAATCTTTCAACTTGAACAGCTACATTTTGATTTCGTTCTTTAGCTAAATTAACAATAGCTAATCCCATTTCAAGAGCAATTCTATTATTAAAACTATCTAACTCTATTTTCTTTACTATTTTCTGTTTTATATTTTTATTTTGTGCTGTTACAGTATTTGTAAAAGCAAATAACATGAGCATACCTATTAAAGCTGTAAAAAATGTTGTTTTTCTTTTCATCTGTAGTTTTGTTTATCATATTTAGCAAGGTATTTATAAAATTTCATCAGGCAAAACAGTATCACGTTGTAATACCATTTGCCTGACAAAAATTACTATGAAAAAGAAATGTTGTTATTCAGTTGGATTTTTTACTACCACGTAATATTCTTTATTTTCTTCATCAATTCTGGGTTCGTAATACACATCGTCTAATTGATAATATTCTATATCTTTAACTTTAACAATTTTATAGCCATCTGGTAAGGCATCTACTGTTGCACCTATGGGTGCAGTGATTACTTCGTATTCTTCTGAATTTTCTACTTTCACATAATACGTGCCATAATAGTAAAAATAGGGTCTTGGGCCAACAACAATTCTTCTATAACCTACAGGTAACACACGTACTCTAATACCAAAAGGTGCCCGTGCTACAATAAATTGTTTTTTATATGGTCTGTACCATACGCCATTGTGAAAATGAAAGTGTGCTCCTCTAAAGCCAATGCGGACAGCACTTGTACCTAATTTTCTAACTACTTTACCTCTTTTTGGTAAATGGCGATACCGATGACGATGTGCAATATGTTTTGCTTTTTTTGGTCTAAAATGCTTTTTATGATTCTGTTTTACATGGCTTTTAACCTTGTTTTTTTTCTTTTGTGCCACAACCTCTGGGGTAAAGGCAAAAAGCATTAAAAGTGTTGTCAATACAGTAAATACTATTTTCTTGTTTTTCATTTCTATCAATCTTTAATTGTTTTTTTAATGAATTAGTCATACCAAATAAGAGCAGCATCAGCCCCAATTTCGAAAACTCGTGTTATTTCCTTCCCCTCGATCAATATGGTTTCGACATAAAATCTGCACCCCAGATGGTAGATAAGATTAGAACTACCCTCATTTACTTTAGTGATAGGTCCAAAACCAGTATTCAATAAATCATCGATGGTAAAATCAATGGAAGTAACCCCGATGGTTACCATATCTCCAGCATCATTTTGCTCATAAACTATATATTCGCCATTGGTTCTTATTTCTGGGTTTCTAGATTTATAACCTGGTGAGCGACTACAGAAATCGGTGTCCTCTGACCAGTAATCGTTATAATGTCTAAATAAGAAGTAATCAAATGTTCCAGAACCATCATCGTTGAAGATTATTAGTTCCAACTCCGTCCGCTCATACTGTTCTGTGACATCTACGCTCGCGTTTTCAGGAGCCGGGTGGCATGTACTATAACTTGCTCCGTTTTCACAACAGCCATCAACGGTATAATCACTTTGATAAAATCTAAAACCACGACCATTCTGAAAGACACCATCATGATTTGTATAGATCCAATAAAGGGAGCTACCGGTTGCTGGGTCACAGCTTGAACCAGAAGGTGTGTAATTCGTGTTTGTTGGGTCAAAGGGAGTGTCGGTATGTATAGGGCGAGGAAATTCGTCAATCACATTACCCGAACCATCTGTTGGTGAAATAATAATAGTATTATTAAAAGGTAAGGATAATCCATCTGGATCTATATCTACATAAAAAACAGTAAGCGTATCGTTACTTTCTTCTGCTTCTATGGCAACATCATGGTAACCATCGGCATCTGGTATATGCACCAAAACACCAGATATAGTTATATTAGTATGATTTAAGATACTAATCCTATTTTGTATACCTGGCCATATATTAATAGTGTCTTTATTAATTTTAAGGTCGCCAGAATTTGAATTAGCAGGTGCATTACCGCTTTTAAATTGTGAACTATTAAACTTGAGTGCATTGTTAATCTCAATACTGGTACTGTTACTACCTATTGGTGGATTGTTGTCATCATCTTGAAAATCATCATCATCTTTACA
>Ga0209633_10003764_pt1 | contig 13911 bp, 12 predicted proteins | sample Cruoilmetagenom1_FD_187290 | JGI IMG/M metagenome (GOLD analysis project Ga0209633, IMG submission 187290) | Oil polluted marine microbial communities from Coal Oil Point, Santa Barbara, California, USA - Sample 1 (SPAdes) (version 2) | ecosystem: Environmental > Aquatic > Marine > Oil seeps ... | reverse complement strand
ATGTAAATATTCCTATTTCTAATGTTAGCCAATTACCTGTATTCATCAATTTAGCTTATGGTGTTCATGGTAATGAACCTTCAAGTGCCGAAGCGGCAATGTTAGCCGCCTACACCCTAATTGCATCCGAGAATAAAGATATTACTTCTTATTTAGATAATGCAGTAATATTTATTGACCCTACCATTAATCCTGATGGAAGAGATAGGCATTCGCATTGGGCAAATTCAAGGCGTGGAAATCCACTGGTAGCCGATAAATATGATATGGAACATAATGAAGGATGGCCCAGAGGAAGAACGAATCATTATTGGTTCGATTTAAATAGAGATTGGTTATTGGCCGTTCATCCCGAAAGTCAGGGGAAATTAAAATGGTATCATAATTGGTATCCAAATGTCGTAACCGACTTTCATGAAATGGGCACCAATAGTACTTATTTCTTTGAACCGATGAAACCTATTGCTTCAAAGGATCCTATTATGCCTAAAGAAAATTATACCACTTTAAACGAGACTTTTGCCAAGCAATTTACGTCTGATCTAAATAAGATTGGCTCTTTCTATTTTACCAAAGAAGCTTTTGATGGCACCTATCCCGGTTATGGATCTTCTTATCCTGACTTACAAGGTGCACTTGCTTTATTGTTTGAACAAGCCAGTTCAAGAGGACATATTCAGGAAACAGACATGGGTAAAATTTCATTTAAGTTTACCATTAGAAATCAATATGTGTCAAGTTTTGCCACTATAAAAGCTGCGATTGACAATAAAGATTATTTAAATGAATATGAACACAAATTTTTCACTTCGGCTTTAAAAAATGCTGATAAAAGTGCTATAAAAGGATATGTTTTTGGTGATGAATTAGATAAAAACAGAACAAAGTATTTTATAGATATTTTATTAAAACATAAAATACAAGTTTACGAATTAGACAAATCAACCAAACTAAATAACACGCAATTTAAAAAAGGTAAAGCTTTTATTGTTCCCACCAAACAAGCTCAATATAGAATGGTACAAACTATGTTCGAAACGTATAATTCATATAGAGATAGTGTTTATTATGATGCATCAGCGTGGTCATTAGTTAATTTTTACAATATGCCATATAGTAAAGTTACCGCAGCATTCAAAACAGGAAAAAAAATCACTACTACTGAGAAATTTATAGATCTGGAAAAATTTGAGCAATCTGATTATGGATATTTAATTCCTTGGGACGATTATAATGCGCCTGCTTTGCTTTATTATTTACAAAAAAATAAAATTAAAATTAAAGCTGCTTTTAAACCTTTTTCAATAGATGCTAATCAAAAAAGGCAACAATTTAATAGAGGAACATTATTGATACCGGTTAGCTTACAAGGTATTGATGCTAAAAAAGTTTATGATCTTATTAAAACCGCGTCTCAAAACTTTAAAGTGCAAGCTTTCGCTGTAAATACAGGTTATAGTAAAAAAGGAATAGATCTAGGAAGTCGTAATTTTAGAAGATTAAAGGTGCCTAAAATATTAATGCTTGTAGGTGATGGTGTTTCATCTTATGAAGCTGGTGAAATTTGGCATTTACTAGATACTAAATTAAAAATGCCTCTTGCCAAAGTGCCATTAAACATCTTTAAAAGAGTAAATTTAAATAGGTACAACACCCTAGTTATGGTTTCGGGTAAATATGATCAATTAGATAGTATACAGCGAACTAAAATAAAAAATTGGGTAGCACAAGGAAACACTTTGATAACAACAAGAGAAGCGAGTGCATGGGCTATAAATAAAAAATTAGTAAAAGAATCTTTAGTAAAAAAAGTAAAAGATTCTACTAAATTGGTTAAACGATTACCATATGGTGACTCTGGTGAACATATTGGTCGTGAACGTATTGGTGGAGCCATTTTTAATGTAGACCTGGACCTTACCAATCCTTTAGGTTTTGGTTATCACAATAAAACACTTCCAGTCTATAGAAATAGTAATGTTTGGCTGGCTCCAAGTAAAAGTCCTTATGCTACAGTTGCTAAATACACTAAAAATCCACATGTTGACGGATTTATAACTCCGAAAAATATGAATACTTATTTAAAAAAATCAGCTTCTTTAATTGTTAGCCAAATAGGTAGCGGACGTGTGATTCTATTTTCGGATAATCCCAATTTTAGAGGTGCGTGGTTCGGAACGAATAAACTCTTTTTTAATGCATTGTTTTTTGGTTCAGAAATTACGATTCCAAAGAACAACTAAAATATTTAATATAAAATATGCGATTTTAATATACTGTTTTTCAGCTTATTGAAAATTATTTTAAAAAAAATGTTATCAATAGGTAGGAATATTTATGTAGTGATTGTTTCATATACGTAAGTGAAACATAAAGTAAACATACTTAAAGCCACTTAACTTTAAGTCACTAAAAAGAAACACTTACAACATTAATCTTCGAGATTAATATTTTCGCCGAAACGGGAAAATTACTATGAAAAGAAAAACTTAAAAAATATATTGGAATTGTAATCGCTAAATTACTTAAAGCATCAGCCAACAACTGGTGCTTTTTTCTTATCAACCCATTAGCGGGCTCCATATTTCACTCCAAGATTCAATAGTTTTTATCAGGTAAAAAATTAGAAACACAAAACTAATCGCAAATTTTATTGTTGCTGAAGCTAGAAACCCTAAAAAAGAACCAAAAGCTGCTTTGATGGCCCTAGAGGAATCTTTACTGTCATGAATCATTTCACCGACAAAAGCGCCTACAAACGCACCAATAATAAACCCGAATGGAATTGGGGATAGTAAGCCAATGATCAAACCTAGCGTTGTGCCTATGGCACCTGACCTACTTCCTCCGAATTTTTTGGTACCCATGGCTGGAATTATATAGTCTAATACCCAAATTAGTAATGCAATACCCAATGTAATTCCTAAAAATGTATAGTTAATAGGTATGGCATTAGTTAAATGCAATATTAATAAGCCTAACCACCCCGTCAATGGTCCCGGCAATACAGGTAAAAATGAGCCTACCAAGCCTAAGATCATGATTAAAAACCCGAGTATCAATAAAAATATATCCATGCTTTTTGCCTATCAGACGAAATTACGAAATGTTTGTTACAAAAGTTTTCAACTAAATTATTAGTTTAAACTAAATATTTAGTTATATTTGTTTTATCAAACTAAAACTTTAGTTAAATGAAATCGAGACAATTAACAAAAGCCGAGGAACAAATAATGAAAGTTCTTTGGCAACTAGACTCATGTACCGTAAAAGATATTATAGCTGAATTACCCTCGCCTAAACCCGCCTATAATACGGTTTCTACTATAGTTAGAATTTTAGAAGATAAAAAATTTGTATCACACCAACCTTTTGGTAAGGGATATAAATATTTCCCGTTAGTAAAAAAAGAAACATATAGCAACCAAAGTTTACACAAACTTATGGATGGTTATTTCGGCGGTTCCTTTAAAAGTATGGTGTCCTTTTTTGTAGAAAAGAATGACATTAGTTTACAGGAAATGGAAAGTATATTAAAAGAAATAAACGATAAGGAATCAAAAAAATAATTCATATGCTAGACTATATTATAAAGGTGCTACTTTTTCAGACACTATTTTTAGCCGTTTATGATCTACTACTAAAACGAGAAACATTTTTTCAATGGAATCGTACCTATTTGATCATTACGTCATTGCTCTCATATATTATTCCCATGGTAAAAGTCAATCGAATCAGTGAATTTGTACCACAAGAATATGTAGTTCTGTTACCGGAAGTTATACTGTCACCAACAACAACTATTGAACAATCATTTGATTGGTCAACACTTTTATTTAATTCGTTCCAGTATATTTTTTGGATAGGAATTATGATCGCCTCTGTCATATTTATAATCAAATTATACAGAATATCTCAGCTCATCTCTAATAATGAAAAAGAGAATAGAGGAAGTTATTTATTAGTGTTGTTAGAAAATAATTCTGCCTTTTCGTTCTTTAATTATATATTTTTAGGAAAAGCTACGGATGCTAAAAATAAACAGCAAATTATTGATCATGAATTGGTGCATGTGCATCAAAAACACAGTATAGATTTAATCCTATTTGAGTTGCAAAGAATTGTATGCTGGTTTAACCCGTTTAGTTATTTATATCAAAACCGAATTTCTGAATTACATGAATTTATAGCCGATTCAAAAGCCATAAAAGAAACAGATAAAACTATCTATTTCAATAAATTACTGTCACAAACTTTTGGTGTTCAAAATATCTCATTCATCAATTTATTTTTTAAACGTTCATTAATCAAAAAACGAATAGCTATGTTACGCAAAAACAAATCTAAAGAATTAATAAAACTAAAGTACCTACTCTTAATACCTATATTATCTGGTATGCTGGTCTATACTTCCTGTGAAAAAAATGAATCTGATAAACAAAATAAAAATGAAAAGAGATTGATAACTCTTTATATGGGTGATGGAGTTAAAATCGATAAAAAAGAAATAAAATCTGAAAAAGAGGGTTATTTTGACATTTATATGTTTGGTGCTGAGCCAAAAGGAAAAGAAATAACTTATGCCGATCTAACAGAAGAAGAAAAGCAGGAACTTGATAATGAAAAATATATGTTTAAGAATGAAAATGCTAAATTTCAATCATATAAAATCTTTGAAAATGAAGATGGGGTAAAAGCATTACAACAGATTATTAACTGGAAAGGAATGAAGAAAAGTTGGGCGTCAAAAGATTATTCAAATTATGAAGATGTGCCTTTTGCAGCGATTGATCAATCCCCAATATTTCCAGGTTGTGAAAATACAGAAGATCCTAGAAAGTGTTTTCAAGATAAAGTTAAAGAGCATGTTAATGATAATTTTGACACCTCTATCACAAATTCATTGGGATTAGAGTCAGATAAAAAGAAAGTATATGTTCAGTTCGAGATTAGCAAGACTGGCGCAATTACTGAAATAAAAGCCCGAGGCCCACATGAAGCATTAGAAAAAGAAGCTTTAAGAGTAATTAAAACCTTACCTAAAATGGTGCCTGGTGAAGAAAATGGCGAAAAAGTAACCGTAAAATATACATTACCTATTACTGTGTTAGTTGAATAAATTTTAAATACTTATGACAAAGAAGCTACTATTTATTGGACTATTTTTACTAATTCTAAAAACCGAAGCGCAAACTTCGGTTTTAAAAATTACAGATAGTATTTTACAAACAGGCAATTATAAAGCCGCTTTAGCTGAACTACAAAAAGTTGAAAACCCTTCTTATGAAGTGCTAGAAATAATTGCCGGCATTAATCAAAAGGTAGGTAATAATTCTGTAGCTATTAAGTATTACGATAAAGCTTTTAGAATAAACCCATCCGTTAAAATAAAAGAGCAATTAGCTAAAAGTTACCAATCTATAGGAAACGCTGACAAAGCCATACAAATGTATAATGAAGTTTTACAAACGAATCCTGATAATTTGTTGCTCAAATATAATTTAGCCAAATTGTATATGAGTGAGAAAAAAGTAAAAAAAGCTATTGAATTATTTAACGAGCTGAGTGAAAAAGACTCATTGAATGCTAACTATCAATATCAATTAGGAATTGCTTATGAAAAACTTGGACAATCAGGGTTTTCAAATAGCGTAAACAGCTTTATAAAAGCTTATAATATTGACTCATTACATTTAAAGAGTATTTATAATCTTGCCAAATTTTATAGAAAACTAAAATTTAAAGATTCTGCTACATTATTTATTGACAAAGGGCTAAAAATAAATCCAAAAAGCATCAACTTTAATCAATTAAAAGCTAATGATGCTTTTTTAAACAAAGAGTTCGACACCGCGTTGGTTTATCTTAAAAAATTGGAGGAATTGAATTTTAAAACCATGTTCACCTACAAAATGTATGGATTGACTTACTTGAACATGAAGAAATTTGATAAGGCAGAAGAATATTTTAAAATTGCTCAAGCAAAAGATTTTAAAGATGCAAGTGTAGCTTATAATTTGGGTTTAGTTCAAAAAGGAATGAAAAATTTTGATAAAGCAGCATATTACTTTGCCACGTCAATTTATTATCAAAAACCTAAACTTGATAAAAATTATTTTCAATTAGGCTTGATGCAATTAGAACAAAAAGAAGTCAAAAGGGCCTTAAAATCTTTAGAAGAAGGTTATAGGAATAACCGTAATAATCATCAGCTATTATTTCAATTAGCGATGACCGAAGATGATTATTATAAAGACAAAAAAATCGCTTTACAACGTTTTGAAAAATATATTGAATCATTTTCGGACAAGGATAAAAAGTCAACATTGTATGCAAAACAACGTATTAAAGAAATAAAAACAACGCTATTTATGAATGAGGGAAAAGTTGATTAAATTATTTGTTAAAAAATCGTACTTTCGTTCTAACTAGACAACAACAATGTTAAGGCGAGTATTTTGTTTCCTTTTTTTACTACTATTTTTGACTTCCTGTGATTATTTTTCGACTAAAACAACTTCTGATTCGAACAGTAATTTACAGGTTTTAGATACACTTATTGATTTTACTAAAGTTGATGTATACCCTATATTTTCTGATTGTGAGAATTTTTCAGAAAACGACAATCAAAAAAAATGTTTTGAACTTACTCTAACAGAAAAATTATCTGCTTCTCTTCAAGAAAATGAGTTAAAAGTTAAACATCGAGTAAATGACACCACACTAATTGATATATTAATAGATAATACCGGAAAAGCGAGCGTTGTTAATATCAATTCACCTGAAAATATTATAACGCAGTTGCCAAAACTAGATACTATTATCAGACAAGGAATCGCAGCTTTACCTACTATGAAACCTGCTGTAAAAAGAGGTATTTTTGTGAATTCTCAGTATAGATTGTCGATAATTGTGAAGACATTGTGATTAAGCCCTTCCGTTAATAAGGGAAGGAAATTGTCTCTCAGTTTCTAAACATTTTGACTTGAGCCTGACTTGAGTGATAGTCGAAAGGCAGGAATGATAGTGCGAATTACTTCTTCTTATTTCGTTTATTATAATTCTTATCGCCTCTGGTTTTAGGCTTTTTATATTTTTTGGTTATTTCTCTTCGGTACGATCCTCCTTGATTGGTTTTGCTATTCTTTTTACTTCTTTCATGGAAGGAAGCTCCTGATTCACCTTTGGCGTCTCTTTTAAGTGGATTGTCTCTTTCAATAATTATTGGTCGTTCTTCAGGTGTTTGTTGTTTTGAAAATTCAACTTCTAATGGAAAATCAATAATTGGAATTTTATAAGACATCAAGGTCTCTATCGCCTCTCTTGATTTTTGTTCTTTTTCAGTTGAAAATAATATCGATTTTCCCTCATGCGCTGCTCTACCAGTTCTCCCAATACGATGCATATAATTCTCAGGATACTTAGGCGTATCAAAATTAATAACATGGGTAATTTCACTTAGATCTAATCCACGAGCCATCACATCAGTCGCAACTAAAATTCTATTTTCACCTTTGTCAAATTGCTTAATAGAACGTATTCTATAATTTTGTGTTTTGTTTGAATGAATCACACATACTTCTGAACTGTATATCTCCTCTAACGCTTCAAATAATCTATTTGCACTCCTTTTATTTGAAACAAATACCAACACCTTGCTATACTCCTCTTTATCCTTTAATAAATGCACCAGTAAATTGACCTTTGTATAAAAATTTGTCACCTCATAACTTTGCTGACTTATATTATCTAAAGGTGTACCGCTTACGGCGATTGAAATTTTAATAGGACTGACAAAATAATCATTAATTAAGGCATCAACATCATCGGTCATGGTAGCTGAAAACATAATATTCTGTCTACGTTCGGGTAGAATTTCAAAAATATTTAGCAATTGAAAACGAAATCCAAGATCAAGCATTACATCAACCTCATCTATTACTAATTTTTGAATAGATTTTAACTTCAATGCTCTACTCAAGGCAAGGTCATACAACCTTCCCGGAGTTGCTACAATAATATCTGTACCCTGCGCTATTGCTTGTTTTTGTGTATTGATATTCGTCCCTCCATAAACCCCTAATACACGTACATTCATATATTTGGTAATCTTCTCTATTTCTTCAGCAATTTGCAATACCAATTCTCGTGTTGGTACTAATATCATTATTCTCGGATTGATCTGTTTTGAGAATTCTAAGTCTCTTAATAAAGGTAACATATATGCAAATGTTTTCCCTGTACCCGTTTGTGCAATACCAACCATATCTTTCCCTGAAAGAATGACAGAAAAAGATTTTTCTTGTATTTGGGTTGGTTGACTAAATCCAAGATCGTCTATTGCATAGTGCAATTGTTTTGATAGATTTAATTCTTGAAAAGTGCTCATTTACAATTATTTTGGGCAAAGATACTGCATATATATTCAAAATATTTAGAACTTATAAAAACAAAAAAACCAACACAAAAAATGTGTTGGTTTAGTTTTTATTAAATATACTTGAATAACTTCTTATGATGAGATTGCAACGTCTTTTTTCAAAAGCCTCGCAATGACAACTAGAATTTATCCTCCAAAGTCGTCAAAACGGATATTCTCATCAGGGATACCGAAATCTTCACCCATTTTTTGAACTGCTTTGTTCATTAATGGTGGTCCACAGAAATACAATTCTATATCTTCAGGTGCATCGTGTTTAGATAAATATTGATCTATTACGGCTTGATGTACAAAACCTTTAAATCCGTCTCCTTCAGGATCATTCACATCTTTTTTATCTACCCAATTATCTTCAGGTAATGGTTCTGACAATACTAAATAGAATTTAAAATTAGAAAACTCCTTTTCTAATTGATAGAAATGATCTAAATAGAATAACTCCCGTTTAGAACGACCTCCATACCAATATGAAACTTTACGACCTGTTTTTAATGTTCTAAATAGATGATATAAATGTGAGCGCATTGGAGCCATACCGGCACCACCACCAACATATAACATTTCAGCATCAGAATCGTTAATAAAAAATTCGCCATAAGGACCTGAAATCGTAACTTTATCTCCTGGTTTACGAGAAAAAATATAGGACGAAGCAATACCCGGATTTACATCCATCCATCCTCCTTTTACTCTATCAAAAGGCGGAGTTGCAATACGTACATTCAACATTATTTCTCTCCCTTCTGCAGGATAAGAAGCCATAGAATATGCTCTTTCTACAATTTCAGAATTTTTCATCACCATTGGCCATAATCCGAATTTATCCCATTCTTCCTGAAATTTATCAGGTGTCTCATGCTCTTCTGGATGTGCAGTAATATCCATGTTAGCAAATTTCACTTCACATTGTGGAATTTCGATCTGGATATATCCACCAGCCTTATACCCCATATCTTCAGGGATTTCTACGACAAATTCTTTAATAAATGAGGCTACATTATAATTACGAACAACCGTTGCTTCCCATTTTTTAATACCAAATATTTCTTCAGGGATAGAAATATCCATATCCTGTTTTACTTTTACCTGACATGCTAATCTTGCTCCGCTTTGTAGTTCTTTTCGGGTAAAATGAGGCGTTTCTGTTGGTAAGGCTTCTCCTCCACCTGAATTTACATGACATTCGCATTGAATACATGTACCACCACCACCACAAGCAGATGGTAAAAATATTTTCTGGCCTCCTAAAGTTGACAGCAAAGAATCACCTGATGGTACTTCAATAACTTTTTCGCCATTTATAGTAATTTTTACCGGACCAGAAGGAGCCAATTTTTGTTTAACAAATAGTAATAATGAAACCAATAAGAGTGTAATAACTAAAAAAGCTATTACCGTAATCATGATTGTACTTGTAGTGCTAACTGCTAATAACATATTATTGATTTAATGCTGTTGTATTAGTTTCCTTTTCTTCCTTATTGTCGACATCATCTTTCTCTGTTTTTATTGCTTGTTCTATAGGTTCTTTTTCCGCTTCACCTTCATCACCACCGGTAAGCATTCCTCCAAAACTCATAAAACCAATTGCCATTAAACCGGTAATTATAAATGTAATTCCTAAGCCTCTTAATGCAGGTGGCACACTTGAATATCTAATTTTCTCTCGTATAGCAGCAATTGCCAGAATTGCCAAGAACCATCCGATACCAGAACCGATACCGTAAGTTACTGCCAAACCTAATGTAGGAATTTCACGCGATTGCATAAATAAAGAACCACCCAAAATAGCACAATTCACAGCTATTAATGGTAAGAAAATACCTAATGAATTATACAATGCAGGTGAAAATTTTTCTACTACAATTTCAACCAGCTGCACCATAGTTGCAATGGTTGCAATAAACATAATAAACGATAAGAAACTTAGATCGAATTCGGCATATTCAGGACCTAACCACACCAATGCCCCAGGTTGTAATAAATATTGATCTATCCACCAATTTAGAGGTACTGTAATTGCTAATACAAAAATTACAGCAGCTCCTAATCCTACTGCAGTAGCTACTTTTTTAGAGACAGCCAGATACGAACACATTCCTAAAAATGTGGCGAATACCATATTGTCTATAAAGATTGATTTAAAAAATAATTCTAAATGTTCCATTGTTTTATAGTGTGAGATCCTGAAACTAGTTCAGGATGACGTCCTGCGTCTAATTTTCTTCAATTAATGCTTCGTTTCTACTTCTTTGTATCCAAATAACTATACCTAAGACAATTAATGCCATAGGTGCTAATAACATAAATCCGTTGTTTTCATATCCTAAAGCGTACAATCCTGTTTTTTCTCCTGCAATAGGATTGCCTAATACCGGGAAACCTAATAATGTACCCGATCCTAATAATTCTCTAAAAAATCCAACAATTATTAGAATAACTCCGTAACCAAAAGAATTACCAATTCCATCTAAGAAAGCTTTCCAAGGCCCATTTGCCAAGGCAAAAGCCTCAAAACGACCCATAATAATACAGTTAGTTATAATTAATCCTACAAAAACTGATAAGGTCTTGCTCAATTCATAAGCAAAAGCCTTAAGTACTAGATCAACAATAATTACCAACGTAGCAACTACTACTAACTGAACTATAATTCTAATTTTTGATGGAATGATATTTCTCATTAAAGAAATAACAACATTACCAACTCCAAGTACAAAAAGAACAGCAATTGCCATTACAATTGACGCTTTTAACTCAGCGGTGATAGCCAGTGCTGAGCAAATACCAAGTACCTGGATGGTAATAGGATTGTTATCGGTTAAGGGATCGGTAACTAATTTTCTGTTCTTCTTAGAAAATAAAGGCTCTTTTGGTGCCTTTGCTACTTTTTCTTGTTCTACTACTTCAGCCATTTCTATTTATTTTAAAGTTTTAAAATAAGGTACATATAATTTTAATTCAGATCTTAACATTGCGGTTACCCCATCACCAGTAATTGTTGATCCGGTAATAGCATCTACTTCATTATCCGTTTTATCTTTATTTAATGGATCTGCATTTCCTTTTACTACATTAATTCCTTTAAAAGACCCGTTACTAAAAACATGTTCTCCAATAAAGTCATCCATAAAGAAACGTTGTTTAATATTAGCTCCTAATCCTGGTGTTTCTCCGGCATGATCAAAATAAACTCCTAAAACTACCATATCTTTATCTAATGCAACATACGCCCAAATTGCATCCCATAAACCTTTTCCTCGTATAGGCACCACATAAAATGTTAACCCTTCTTTATCTCCAATGAACAAGGGTAATCTTCTTTGATAAGAATCTTCTTTAGCCAATGTTTTTTCCTTTTTAACATCTATTAAATAAGCTTTATCATCTTCGGTTATCTTGTCTCCTTGAATAACTAATTGCTTCTTAACGTATTTTGAGAATTCATTCTCAACTTTATCTTTAGAAACAAATTCTACACTCGCTTCCTCATTTTCATTGACACCCATGGCGTATAAAATGTTCTGTTGCTTTTCTATACGTTTGTTTTCATCAATTTTACCTTTTAAAGCTGATGCTGCATAAGCTAATAATGAGCCAACCACAATTACCATCCCAATGGCAAATAATATTGTATATGAATTTTTGTCTGTTCTTTTTTCCATCGTTATGCCGTTTTAGCTTTTAAACGCTTTAATCTTCTTTTTACATTACCTTTTACAATGTAATGGTCTATCGTTGGTGCAAATACATTCATTAATAGAATTGCTAACATTACACCTTCAGGGTAACCAGGATTAAACACACGAATCAGAACGGAAATAAATCCGATCAAGAATCCGTAAATCCATTTTCCTTTATTGGTTTGTGATCCTGTTACCGGATCAGTAGCCATATAAACAATACCGAAAGCCAATCCTCCCATCAATAAATGATGCCAGAAGTCTAAACTCATTAATCCATAAAATTTACTGCTTTCACCAATCCAACCTAAATCTACAACTCCGTTAAAGATGAATCCCATTACCAGAGCCCCAATAGTTGCACTTAACATAATTCTCCAACTTCCTATCTTGGTAAATATTAAAAAGAGACCTCCTAATAATATGAGTAAAGTTGATGTTTCACCGATTGAGCCGGGAACAAATCCTATAAACATGTCAGAAACTGAATAAGCCAATTCTTTACCTTGTGCTAAACTACCTAAAATAGTTTCTCCTGAAATGACATCTAAATTTGCACCATCTGCAATTTCCTGAGTTCTTTTTACAGCACCTTCTACCCAAACTTTATCACCACTCATCCATGTAGGATAGGCAAAGAATAAAAATGCTCTGATTGTTAATGCCGGGTTTAAGATATTCATGCCGGTACCACCAAATACTTCTTTACCGATAACAACACCAAATATTACAGCTACAGCCAACATCCATAACGGAATATCAATTGGGACAATTAGTGGTACTAACATACCTGTTACAAGATATCCTTCTTCGACCTCATGATTATTAATAGTTGCAAAAATAAATTCGATCCCTAATCCAACGCCATAAGAAACAATAACTAAGGGTAATATTTTCCAGAATCCGACAAGAAAATTATCTATAGTCCAAAATTCTGTACTAAAAAAACCACTTGATACTGCTTGAATATCACCAAATGCTAAATAATGTTGGTAACCAGCATTAAACATACCGAAAATTAAAAGTGGTATTAATGCTATAATTACAATATTCATTGTACGCTTTAAATCATCTGCAGATTTAATATGTGTACCGCCATGTGTTGTATCATTTGGCGTATATAAAAAAGTATGAAGTGCTCCAAATGCAGGTGCCATTTTAGTGCCTTTATACTTTTCTTTTAATTGATGTAAGTTTTGTTTTAAACCCATTGGAATTTTTTAAATTTCTTAACCTATTTCTTCTAACATTAAGTCTAACCCTTCTCTAATAATTTGTTGATGTGGTTGTTTTGAGGTACACACAAACTCGGTCAATGCAAAATCTTCAGGTGCAACCTCATACATTCCCAGCGCTTCCATCTCGTCTAAATCTTTGTACAAACAAGCTTTTAATATTTGCATAGGATAGATATCTAATGGGAAAACTTCTTCATAAGCTCCTGTCACTACAAAAGCCCTATGTTCTCCATTAGTATTTGTGTTTAAATTATATTTCTTTTTAGGATTCATCCAAGAAAATATCAGCGCTCTCGAAGTAGCTATTTTATTAAAAATTGGCAATAACCAACCAAAAAGTTGATAGTCATTTCCTTCAGGAATTGCCGTTACTTGATTATCAAAATAACCTAAATAATCTTCTGCTGTAACTTGGCTACCTGACAATACATTACCACTAATAATTCTAGTATTATTACTATTTAAATTATCTGTAACCAATTCCTTTATTTGAGCTCCGGCAATAGCTGTTACATACTGAGGAGTAACAAACTGTGAACCTACAAGGGCA
>Ga0209633_10003763_pt1 | contig 13913 bp, 13 predicted proteins | sample Cruoilmetagenom1_FD_187290 | JGI IMG/M metagenome (GOLD analysis project Ga0209633, IMG submission 187290) | Oil polluted marine microbial communities from Coal Oil Point, Santa Barbara, California, USA - Sample 1 (SPAdes) (version 2) | ecosystem: Environmental > Aquatic > Marine > Oil seeps ... | reverse complement strand
TATTGATTTATTGAAAACTCTCGTACCTCGAGTTTCCAACAAGTCAACATCAAATAATCATCATCATAAAATATTAAATTTAGAAAAAAGTCTACTTTAGCATTGTCTTAAAAAGGGGGATATTACATGTCCTGCGGACATCTTCCCAAAGGGAAGAGTTTAAATTATTGTCTTTAACATTAGTCATTGTGACCTAAGCCTGTGGATAGGGATTGTTCGCTAATAGAGATTTTTAAATTTATATGACGCAATAATTACGAATAACATTAAAAGACTGGAGTGACTGTATTTTATAATACTTCGTTGTTTATTCTTATCATAATTTTTTATGGGTTTTGAGTTTTTGATGTGCTGAGTAGTTTAGATAACTAATTCTTTTTATTCATCCATATCTTATTGAATTAAGTATTCATGATATGTTTCACAATTCCCATCGATGGAAAAAGAAACAAAAAGATCTAGGCTGCAAAACAAAATCTACAGCTACCTTTATATATGCAAAGTGCGGCTGGGTGATTTCCTTGAGATTCTCTGCGGAACTTCCCAGTCTTACTAAGCATATATTTTGATATCTGCATATTTTCTTTTGAGGCCACTTTCTATTCTTCTAATAACTTGTTTCAAATTTATATTCTCTTTCCTTTTTTATAGATACTTCGACAAGCTGAGCACAGGTAAAAAAGAAACAACCCGCGCAAACGTACCATTCGGTACGGGCAGGAAAGATCTTTGCCTGCCCAAGGTCTTTGCTGCGCAGCGGTGACTAAAGGAATTACCCCCATCTGTCCTGCGGACATCCCCGCCTTTCCGGCGTGGCAGATTCTCAAAGAGAAGAGTTTTACTTTATTGTCTTTTACATTGGTCATTGTGACCTAAGACTGACAGGGTCAGTCCGATTAGATACATTTCAAAACTAGATATTCTACTGTTATTTTAATGGAATATCTTATATGTCCTTTTCCCAGACTGGCCTTTCATTTTTTTATTCATCATTTTTACTTGTTTTGGAATTCATGATATGCTTCGCAGTTCTTTGATAAAAAAACGAAACAACCCTCCCAAACGTACCGTTAGGTACGCGCTGGAAAAATCAAGGCTTACAATAATTAAATAACCTAAATTTTATAAAAAGGATAGCTATCGGGAGCAGCCGAGTGATTATCGAGCAAATTTTCAATCCTGCCATACCGACCAATGTCAATAAGTTATCGAGTGAATTGTTTTTTCAATGATTTTTTACCCCACCCTAAAGGGTGAAATCATTGAAGGTCTTGCTTTTTTGACTCCCTTTATGGCAAGGAGAAGAACAAAAAAGCTTAACTTATTGACATTGGCCACGCCGGCTGGCCGCTACTCGGTTTTACTAAGTTTTAATTTTATTTACAACATCAAATTCTTGAATGCTACCCATCAAACAGAGCAATATCAAATAATGCTTTATCAGCTTTTCCATTAAATTTGTGGTGGTACCTAAAAAAGAATAAATTCCTATAAATTAGTATGATTCATCCTTTTTAGTTTTGTATTTTAAATGTAAGGATTCCCCTTATCAATAGTGTATGAAAACCTTATTTATTTAATTATCAATTAATTAAATTCATTTTACCACTAAAATATATCTTTTTTTAAATACATTCGTCGTATAATTATTCTGTAAATCAAAGAATGTAGATGAAAAGCAATATTACATTTCAAATTTTAGCTAAATATTTAAAAAGTGAAAATATTATCCTTGATTTTGAAGAGCTTCAACTACAGCTTTTAAGTCACCCTTCTTATCCAAGTTTACATTCTATTACCGGGGTATTAGATCATTTTAATATCGAAAATTTAGCACTTGAAGTTCCTGTTAATCTCCATACACTTAATCAACTGCCAAAAACATTTATCTCCATCATTTTAGAAAAGGAAAAGAAAGAATTTGTCCTAATCCATCAATTCTCAAAAAAAATAGAAATTGTATATGGAGATCATAAGAAAAAAGAAGTAACAAAAGATAAATTCATTAATATTTGGAGTGGATTTATAGTTGTAATTGAAAATGATGGTTTTGAAAATACTAACAGTTTACATAAAATTGATTCTTTTTCAAATGCTGTTTACATATTAACAACCCTATTCATTTTAAGTATCTTTTTCTTATTTAATCCTTCTATTTTTCAAGCTGGTCATTTTATATTATCATTATTGGGTATTGGTATTAGCTTATTACTTGTAAAACATGAATTAGGATATCAATCTAAAACAGTTGATAAATTTTGTACAGGTAAAAGTAAGATAACCAATTGTGATGCCGTATTAAACTCTAAAGGAGCCACAATTTCTAAAGATTTTAAGTTGAGTGATATTAGTTTTATCTATTTTGCCGGATTAGTCATTGTATGGGTTTTATTAAGTGCATTTTTAAACAATTATTCTATAATAGTACTATTTTCACTTATTGTGTTACCTATAACATTTTATTCTATTTATTATCAGTACAAAATAGTTACAAAATGGTGTCCATTATGTTTAACAACTGTAGCAATCCTATGGCTACAAGTAATTACAATTTTTGCAACTAAAAATTCACTTCAAAGCATCCATATTGATATTACAAGTAGTTTTGTTTTTGTATTTAGTTTTTTAATAGTTTCTTCCTTATGGTTATTTATCAAGCCTCTTCTAAAAAAACAAATTGAATTGGACAAATTAAAAATAACATTTTATAAGTTTAAAAGAAATTATACATTATTTGAAGCTGTATATGATAAAGTATTACAAATTAATACAAATATAAGCTCTGGAAAAGAAATAATATTAGGCAACAAAAATGCTGCATTAAACTTAATGTTAGTCACCAATCCTTCTTGTTATTATTGTAAAGAAGCTCATCATGATTTAGAAAATATTTTAAAGAACAATTCTGATGATGTTAACATTACAATTCGTTTTAATGTACCTCAAGATAAAGAGAATATCTCCAACAAAGTTGCTAATAGATTGCTAGAAATTTTTAATAAAGAAGAAGATATCCTATTAGCACTACATGAAGCATATAAAAGTGAAGCAGACTTGGATCAATGGTTGTTAAAATGGGGCAATGCTGAAGACAATACTTATGCTAATTTATTAGAAATGCAACAAGAGTGGTGTCATGCTTATCATATCAATTTTACCCCGGCCTTATTTATTAATGGTAAACAATATCCTAAAGAATATGAAAGATCAGATTTGCAATATTTTATAGAAGACATCATTGAAAATATTGAAACAAGTAGGGGTGTTGAGAAAGAATTAGAAATTATGACATAACCAAACTATCTATTATAAAGACAGAAGATCGTTTTTGGAAAACATCTTTTCGCGAAAGATAGACTGAAACCTTAACAGTCTTAAAATGTTTAAGGGCAAATATATTTTAAAATTTTTATTATGAAAAAATTATTGAATTTAGATGGTGTAAAGGCTTTGAGTAAAATGGAACAAAAAAGTATTAGTGGAGGGAATGAACAAATACATTGTGCTGATCAGTGCCAAATAAATTCTGATTGTGGCATATTTGAAGTATGCTTTTCAGTTATGTGTCATGGAGATTTAACAAGATTGTGTAGATGATAATTATAATATACAAACCTTAGCATTATTTTTTTTAGTATTTGCATCAATAATTTAATGTAAATAGGCAAATATTAATATTTGATGAGAATGATAATTAAATTTTTTTCAGACGGTAGAAAAATAACCTTTGATAGGAGTTCTAGATTTTTAACAAATGATATCTTAACTGGTGTTAAATCATAAATATCTTTTTGCGGAAGACAGGCTGAATCCTTGACGGTCTTAAAATGTTCAAGGAAAAATTATAATAAAATTTTTAATATGAAAAATTTATTGAATTTAGAAGGTGTAAAAGCCTTGAGTAAAATGGAACAAAAAAGTATTAATGGTGGAACTGTCCAAGGATATTGCTCTGATGAATGTAGCATAGATACGGATTGTGGCCCAATGAGAGAATGTTTTACCGGAACTTGCGATGGTGATTCAACAAAATTATGCAGATAATAATTTTACATTACCCTAGACCCTAGCTTCAATTGAGTTGGGGTTTTAATTACAATATTTTATATTATTAAATTAATACTTATGCCTAAACTGATTAAGTTAATAGTAATCATAATAATTTTTCAAAGTTGCACAAAATCAAATAACAATTTAGAAAAAAATGATAAAACAATAACAATAAAACTCATACAAAAAATCAATAATGATATAAAATTTAGAGATAATTTCTCTCTATTATATGCTAGATCTTTAATTGATAAATTTCCAAAATATTATGAAAGTCAATTACAATATAAGGATATCAATGAAGTAGATTCAACAATAATATCAACACTAAACACTGATCGTAAAAAGTTCTACTTTGGTTTATTTAAAAAAGGTTTTATAAATGAACAAGATTATAATAGATTGAAAATTGATAGCATCAAAGAAAAGGCTAAACCAAACCAAAAACAATTACTTGTAGCTTCAATATTTAATGTTGATAAACAAATATTAATAGTAGATGAGAATGATAATCAAGATTTTTCAGACGACAGAAAAGTAACCTTTGATAGGAGTTTTAGATTTTTAGCGAATGATACTAACAAAATAAATTCACTTCCAATTTATGATTTAAACTATTGGTATAAAAAAAACCAAAAAATTATATATCTCAATCGTAAAATCATAGTGTATCCATTTTCTAATCCTAATTATTTTGCTTCAACAGATAGCGAAATATATAAAAAATCAGGCATTAATATTGAGTTTAAAGATTATTGGGCCGGAGAAATTAATTTAGATGGTTATAAATATGATATTGCTATTCAGGGGCATTATGATCCGTATTTATATATTTTAATCAAGCCGGATTCTTTAGCGTTTAGTAAGGTCAATTATATTTACAACGAAAACTTTAACTATAAATTAAAGGATACTGTTAAAATAGCAGATAAAATATATGTAATTGACAGTATTACAAATAATATTTCTAAACTGGTATTAAAAAGGGTAAAAGACAAGTCCCGTATTTATGGGCACCGATCAGGGCAAACTATAGAAAATCTGGAATTAGAAGATCTGTCAGGAGAGAAATTAAACATCTATAATATCACAAAACAAAAGAATTATACATTGCTTGATTTTTGGGGTACCTGGTGTAAACCATGTAGAGAATTAACTCCGAAATTAGTAAAATTACAACAAGAACATTTCAGTGATCTTTCCATTATTAGTATTGCTTTCGATAAAAAGAAGGAAAGTGTAAAAAAATATACCGTTAAAAATAAAATGAACTGGACACATGCTTATGTTGAACGAGATTTTAATAATAGAAATGCTCCAAACATTCTTAATAAATTAAGAATAACTGAATACCCAACATTAATTTTGATAGATGATAAAAATAAAATATTATTTAGAGGAGCTGGTACAGAAGCTTTGGGTGAAATTAAAGTGATAATAAACACTCATTAAAACTTAATAATATATAAAAAGTCTTTTCGCAAAAGATAGACACAAACCTTGAGTGTCTTTAATGGTTCAAGGAAAATATATTTTAAATTATTTAGTATGAAAAATTTATTGAATTTAGATGGGGTAAAAGCCTTAAGTAAAATGGAACAAAAGAATGTGTTTGGAGGGCTAACTTATCTTATGCGTGATGATGGTTCTTGTACAACAACTTTGAACTGTAATAATGGCAGTATAACATGTACGAGTGAAGTAGGAAATTGTAGTCATGGTGTTTACTCGATTTCATGTGATGGAATAATGTATACTTGTACGGTGTAATAAGTAATCATCATTTTTAGAATAGACATTAAAATTCAAGAAATAAGTTTATTATTTTAAGTTTAATTTCTTGGATTTTTTTTAATAATAAACTTATTTAATACTATACCAAATTAATAGAAATATATATGAAAACTCTAATATTTTTTATAATACTAACTTTAATTTCATGTAAGCCAGAAATAAAAAAACATATAAATATTGATCTATCTTTCATAAATACTAAAAATAATTTATTTGTAGAAAGAATTATACCATTGAACTTCATGAGTAATAAAGATGATTTCATTGGTATTCCTAAGGGTTTAGATTATTGGGAAATTTTTAAATTAAATAATTATACCTTATTTGGAAAGGATACTTTAAAACCTACTTTTGGTAACACGGCAAAATATACATTTGTTCTTTCTGGAAGAAAAAATAGTAGTATAGTTATGATAGTGGATAATGATAATGATAAAAATTTTTCAAATAATGAAGAAAATATTTTCAAGGATATAAGCAATATGTCAAGAAGTAAAATTACTGGTTCTTCAGTTATGCTAAATTCTCCTATTTATGAGATCAAACAAAGTAATTTGAAATTCAAAATATTTCCATTCCCTAATTATTACACTTCTACAAAACATGAGGAATTAAATGAGCTACAGATAGTCATAACTCCTTTTGGATATTGGTATGGTGAATTTGAAAATCTTGGGCTTAAATATAAAGTTGCTTTAAAAAATTATTTACCAAAAATTGAGTCAGAAATTTTGATTACGAAAGTTGAAGATTCTTTTCAAACTATAAACAGTAATAACTATTTCCCATATCTTAAATTAGATAAAATAAAAATTAATAAAAATATTTACTTAATTGATTCACTTGATAATAATCATAATAAGCTTAAATTAAAATATTTAAAAGAAAATAACCTAAATCTTATAGGCTTACGTGAAGGGTTCGTACTTGAAAATTACAATCTAGAATTAATTAATGAAAGAAAGATTAGAATAAAAGAATTGCTAATCGATAAAGACTATTTATTATTAGATTTTTGGGGGACTTGGTGTGTTCCCTGTATTGATTTAATTCCTGAAGTAAAAAAAATTACTCAACAATATAGTAATACACAAGTACTTGGAATTGCATTAGACAAAAAAAAGGAATTAGTTTCCAGATTTATTGAAGAAAATGATATAAAATATCCTAATTGCTTTATAAGTTTTGAAGGAGCCGTTAGTAAGAATAGTATAATTTCAAGCCAAAAAATATCAAATTATCCCTATTACATATTGATAGATAAAAATATGAAGATTATCTATCGCGGTTTTGGCAAAAAAGCGTTAGAAAAAATAAAGTTTTCAATCAGTCAAATTAAAAATTAAACTGTTAGAATTGAAAAAATTTCCACATTACAAACAATCCGAACAAAAAGACTGTGGTCCTACCTGTATAAAGATCATTGCCAAGCATTATGGCAAAATAATTTCTATACAAAAGTTAAGAGATATGGCGGAAACTACTCGTGAAGGTAGTAGTTTATTGGGTTTAAGTGAATCAGCCGAAAAAATAGGTTTTCATACTATTGGGGTTAAAATTGATTTCGAAAAATTATTGGAAATACCTTTACCTTGTATAGTTCATTGGAATAAAAATCATTTTGTTGTTGTTTATAAAATAAAAGTCCCCTCTGCCTTCGGCATCTCCCCAAAGGGGAGAGTAAAAAAAGACGAAATCATTTACATTTCCGATCCGGCACATGGTTTATTAAATTATACCAAAGAAGAGTTTATAAAACGATGGATTGGCAATAATGCAATTGAAACAACAGAAGAAGGTGTAGCATTGTTAATAGAACCGACTCCTAAATTTTATAGTGATGATTTTGATTTTGATCATGAAGAAGAAATTAAATTTGATTTTAAATTTATTTCTAAATATCTTTTAAGGTATAAGAAATTTATTGTTCAACTGGCTATAGGTTTATTAGCCGGTAGTTTACTGCAATTAATTGTTCCTTTTTTAACGCAAAGTATTGTTGATGTTGGTATTCAAAATCAGGATATCAACTTTATTTATTTGATATTATTTGCACAACTATTTTTGTTTTTTGGTCGAACTGCACTCGAAGTGGTTAGGGGTTGGATCTTACTTCATTTAAGTGCCAGGATTAACATCTCTTTAATTTCTGATTTTTTTATCAAATTAATGAATCTTCCTATTTCTTTTTTTGATAGTAAAATGACCGGTGATCTTTTACAGCGAATCAATGATCATAGAAGAATTGAAAAAATACTAACAACTTCTTCGTTAAACGTATTATTTTCGATGATTAATCTTATCATTTTTGGATTGGTTTTAGGGTATTATAGTCTGCAAATTTTTAGTATTTTTTTGATAGGAAGCATATTATATTTTATCTGGGTACTTTTCTTTTTTAAAAGAAGAAAAGATTTAGATTATAAACGATTTTCAGAAGTTAGCCAGGAACAAAGTAAAGTAATTGAGCTTATCAATGGTATGCAGGAAATCAAGCTACATAATGCCGAAAGGCAAATGCGTTGGAATTGGGAATTTGTTCAGGCTCGTTTGTTTAAAGTAGGTATGAAAAGTTTGGCTTTAGAACAAACACAATCTGTTGGATCTAATTTTATTAATGAGTTAAAAAATATTTTAATCACTGTACTCTCTGCAAAATTGGTTATAGATGGTGAAATTACTTTGGGTATGATGATGGCAATCTCATACATTGTTGGACAACTAAACGCACCAGTAATTCAGCTTATTAATTTTTTAAGAGATGCACAAGATGCAAAAATTTCATTAGACAGATTGGGTGAAATCCATAACAAAGAAGATGAAGAAAAAGCGGGTGACCAAAAAGTTACTGTTATTCCAGATAATAGTGATATCCTTATTAATAATATTTCCTTTCGATATTTGGGAGGTCTTGAACCAGTTATTAAAAACCTAAGTGTAACAATCCCTGCCAATAAAGTTACTGCTATAGTAGGTGTTAGCGGTAGCGGTAAAACTACCTTAATGAAGTTATTGCTTCACTTTTATTCTTTGGATAAGGGTGAAATTAAAATAGGAAAAATCAATCTTAAAAATATTTCAAACAGAGTATGGCGTAATCACTGTGGTGTAGTGATGCAAGAAGGCTATATTTTTAATGATACCATTGCAAAAAACATAGCTGTTGGATCGGTTTTTATTGATAAGAAGAAACTGATTCATGCTACACATGTTGCAAATATTCAGTCGTATATTGATTCATTACCTTTAGGATATAATACAAAAATAGGATTGGAAGGAACAGGATTAAGTACCGGTCAGAAACAACGATTATTAATTGCAAGAGCAGTTTATAAGAATCCTAAATTCATTTTTTTAGATGAAGCAACATCTGCTTTAGATGCCAATAATGAAAAAATAATTATGGAAAATTTGAATACATTTTTTGCAAATAAAACAGTTGTTGTTATTGCCCATAGGTTAAGTACTGTTAAAAATGCAAATCAAATTATAGTATTAGATAAAGGGAAAATTGTGGAGGTTGGTAATCATCAAGAATTAACCCACTTAAAAGGATCCTATTATAAATTAGTTAAAAATCAATTAGAGTTAGGAAATTAAGATGCCAAATATTGAAAATAGAGATCAAGAAAAAATCCAATTGAGGAGTGAAGAAGTTCAAGAGATATTGAGTTTTGTGCCAAACTGGATGATTCGGTGGGGAAATACATTGATATTTATTTTGCTATTAGGTTTATTATTGATCTCATGGTTTGTTAAATATCCGGATACCATTGCAACGGAGATTTTGATCACTACTGCTATACCACCCGAAAAAATATATGCTAAAAGTACCGGGCAATTAGATGCAATTTTGGTAAAAGATAATGAGAGTATTCCAAAAGAAAAGATTTTATCTATTATTGAAAATTCATCCAATTATCATGATGTACTAAAGCTTAATAATGTATTAGATACTTTATTAGTTAATTATAGAGAATTTTATTTCCCATTAGAGCAATTACCTTTCTTATTTTTGGGTGATATAGAACCTGATTATGCCCTTTTTGAAAGGAGTTATACAGAGTATAAGCTAAACAATCAATTAAAACCATTTAGCAGTGAAGCTTTAGCAAATAAAATGGCCTTAACAGAAACCAAAAGCAGATTAAATATACTTATTTCACAACGGGTATTAAATAAAAAAGAATTAGAATTAAAGGAAATTGATCTTGATAGATTTGAAAATCTATTTAAAAAAGATATTATTTCCTCTCAAGAATACGATTATAAAAAGTTAGAATTTTTACAAGCTCAAAGGTCTTATAAATCTTTGGGTTCGTCAATTTCTCAATTGAGAGAAACAATCAATAATGCACAAAAAAATCTAAGGGGAACAGAAATTAGAAAAACACAAGATGATAGTAAAGCGTTAAAAAATGTAATACAATCTTATAATCAACTTAAAAGAAGCATGAAAAACTGGGAGTTAAAATATGTTTTAAAATCATCGATTCCCGGGAAAGTGTCTTTTTTATCCTTTTGGAACGAAAATCAAAATGTAAAGCAAGGAGATTTGGTTTTTACAATCATTCCTTCGGTAAACAACTCATTTGTTGGAAAAATAAAGGCACCTGCCAGAAATTCTGGAAAAATTAAATTAGGACAAAAAGTTAATATTCGTTTAGCTAACTATCCCTATACCGAATTTGGTATTTTAGAAGGAATTATAAAAAGTATATCATTAATTCCCGATAAGAATGGGAATTATTTAATTGATGTTACATTACCCGATAAGTTGATTACAACTTACAAAAATGAAATTGATTTTAAACAGGAAATGCGAGGTACTGCAGAGATTATAACCGAAGATCTTCGTTTGATAGAAAGATTTTTTTACCAATTGAGAAAGGTGTTTGTAAAATGATAAGGAAGTGTTTTATATAAGAATGGTTATTGATTAATGATTTAAGTTATAGAATCTATTTCTCAGTATTATATTTTTCAAAATAGTTTTCACAAGATATTTTCTGTATTGGTGAAATTTGGATATTGTAAGGTTTATCATTATCTATATTAATGGAAAACCTTATATTTTAAGTTAAAAAATCAAAAAAATTATTAAAACTACTTTTTTCTTAACGAAATAATTTAACTTGAGTGTGTGAATCTCCTGTTGGCAAGATCACCTATCATATTTATAAAAAAATATAATCGATATAAAAGCCATGTCGGCAAGACGGGTTAACCAGTATCCTTCTTGATACTGAAACAATTCCGATAGGTATCGGAACAGTACAGGCAGCGGGATTAGTTCAACTAATCTATTTTGAATTCACCTTATGGGCTTTTCAAAATAGAGTTTCACTAAAAAGCCCAAAGCTTAAACTTTGGGCGATGAACAAAATCTTTTCGCGAAAGATAGACTGAAACCTTGACGGTCTTAAAATGTTCAAGGCAAATATAGTTTTAAAATTTTTATTATGAAATATTTATTGAATTTAAAGGGTGTAAAAGCCTTAAGTAAAATGGAACAGAAGAGTATTAATGGAGGTGAAATGAGTGAAGGAGGAAGTTGTACAGTAACGTGCAACAGTGGTAGTCAATATAGTGTTCCAAATTGTGATGGTGCTCCAGATGGTGCATGTCACAGTACAGGATGGTCAATATGTTCTTGTTTGTATTAGCATGCAAATATCTGGGTTTAAACGCCCAGATTTTTTTTAATCGAAATACATGAGACAACATAAACTATACTTTGTACTATTCTTGGTTATTTTTTTTCTACGATGTAGAAAAAAAGTAGAAGAAAAGAATAATTTTTATTTGCACAAAATTGAAGAAACTGATAATAAAGAAAATCATAAGAAAATAATTATTACCGGTACAGCAGATGATACTCTAGCTTTAAAGTACATCAACTTAATAAACAATGCTTATTTATTTGGTAAAAATTATAAGAACACCAAAAGAAATTTTTTTAAAGATTCTATTTATATAGAAGTAGACAGCATATTTAAACCTCAATCTTTCGAGTTTGTTTCTTTTGGAGATTCAACTTTTTATAGGTCACAAATCTATTTAACACCTGGTGATTCAGTTTCGTTTAAAATAAAAGATAAAAAAATACACTTTTATGGGGATAATGCTGCCTATAATAATTTTTTTATCAGTTTAAAAAAGAAAACAACCCAATATATGAAAAACCCATACAAAGGGAATATTCATAATTATAAGAGAAAGGTAAAAGAAATATATGAAGAAAGGATTTTATTTTTTGATAAATATTTAATAAAACACAATTTTTCTTCAAAAGAGCAAATTGATCTAATACAGGATATTTTAAAATTTGAATATTTAAATAATTTGATCCAACCCAGATCAGTCTTGGTGAAAAGTATGGGCTGGTATGTTCAAAGTCAAGATGGTGTATTATCAGTCATTGATGAAGAATACAGAAATAAGGAAACTCTTTTTGATTACAGAAATTATGTTGATAATGTTACAATTGAAGATTTCAATAGACCTGATCTCTTGGAAAATTCTTATTTGTTTAAAAATGCTTTTGATTCCTTTATCCGGTTTTATTTTGTTCAAAATGATTATTTAAAATATACAAAAGAATCTTTTTTAGCTGAAAAGGAATTTATTCAAAAGAATTTTGATGGAAAATTAGAGAATTATGCCATTGCCCGTATGATAAGAGAATACCATATGAATGGATTTGGTTACAGTGAAATTAATCTTGTATTGATGAAGGAGTTAATCAATGAATATAAATTTACAAAACCTTCTTATAAAGAGAAAATGGAGGAATTTAAGGAGGAATTAAATAATTTTAATTTTAAATTAACAAAACTTGCTTTAGATTCAAAATTGATAAATCCACTTGGTGATACCATAACTCTCGAGAAAGTTTTTAAAAGAACAACTCAAAAAATTAAAGTGATTGATTTTTGGGCAACTTGGTGTCCACCATGCATCCGAGAGATAAAAAAAGTAAAAAGTTTTAAAGATGAATTATCAGAAGTAAATAATGTAGAATGGATTTATATTTCAATTGATAAGGACTATGAAAAATGGTTAAAAAAAACATTGGAATTGCAAGAGTTTTTTAATACTGAAAATCAATACTATTTATTGGGTGGTCAAAATTCATCACTAGGTAAATCATTAAAGATTAGAGGAATTCCAAGATATGTGATTTTTGATAAACAAGAAAAAATAATACTAGATCATGCTCCTAGACCATCAGATAGCATTGTTTTTAAAAGAGTAATTGATAATATTAATTTAAAGAAATAAAAGCCCAAAGCTTAAACTTTGGGCGATGAACAAAATCTTTTCGCGAAAGATAGACTGAAACCTTGACGGTCTCAAAATGTTCAAGACAAATATAGTTTTAAAATTTTTTTTATGAAAAATTTATTGAATTTAGAGGGTGTAAAAGCCTTAAGTAAAATGGAACAAAAGAGTATTAATGGAGGTGAAATGTTAGATCAAAGTTGTACAGTAATGTGTAATAATGGTAATCAGGTTGGAGGGCTACCTAACTGTGGTGTTGCAGCTGACGCACAATGTCCAAATGGATGGTCTATATGTACATGTTTGTAGGTGTGAACTTATTAGTAGAAATAAAACAGAGTGCAATAGTACTCTGTTATACAATTGAAAAATTAAGCGCCTTAGATTTTAATTAATAATGAAATACTTTCAAATCTATATCCTTTTAACAATAATTACATTTTCTATAGGATGTAAAAAACATCAAGAGTATAATACTGAATTACTAATAGTTAGAAAAAACTTAAATGATAGCATTTCGAAAGATAAAGTAATAATCACTGGCACATCTGACGACCCGAAAGCTTTAAAATATTTCCTTATTTTAAGTGATTATTATCTATTTGGGGAAAACCATAAATATTCTGATAAGAAAATTTCTAATGACTCTTTATACATAGAACTTGATTCCATAAATCAACTTCAAGTATTAGATGTTTGGATTATTGGCGATACAACCCATTATGCAAAAATATTTGTCAAACCTGGGGATACATTAACATTCAAAATCGCAAATCGAAAATTAG
>Ga0209633_10003762_pt1 | contig 13921 bp, 12 predicted proteins | sample Cruoilmetagenom1_FD_187290 | JGI IMG/M metagenome (GOLD analysis project Ga0209633, IMG submission 187290) | Oil polluted marine microbial communities from Coal Oil Point, Santa Barbara, California, USA - Sample 1 (SPAdes) (version 2) | ecosystem: Environmental > Aquatic > Marine > Oil seeps ... | reverse complement strand
CCAGAATTAACCATCGCTCAGATACGTGAACAAATGCCGTATGCGGTAGATAGGGTGATGACAGAAGGATCATTGTATGACCCTAAATTAGCCGCACTAGCGATTAAACAAGCCGCTGGCGATTTAATCGAAGCGATATTTTTATTGCGTGCTTATCGCACAACACTAGAACGTTTTTGTTCCAGCAAGCCGATTGATTCATCTGAAATGCAAATAGAACGACGTATCTCAGCAGCATTCAAGGATATCCCAGGTGGGCAAATTTTAGGTTCTACGTTTGACTACACGCACAGGCTACTTGATTTTAGTTTGCTTGATGAAACGAATGAGCAGAATGAAGTGTCTGAGTTAGCAGAAAATGCTAGCAACACGCCTGACACAGATAAAAATGAATTTCCGCATGTGCTAGGCATAATGTCGGATGAAGGCATTATCGAATCGCAACAGTCGGAACAAGAGCAACCAGATTTTGACCTCACTAAACAGCCCATCAATTTTCCATCTAGCCGTGCGACACGCTTACAAGCGCTAGCGCGCGGTGATGAGGGCTTTTTGTTGGCACTGGGTTATTCAACCCAACGTGGTTACGGTCGTGTGCATCCTTTTGCGGGTGAAATACGCATTGGGCAAGTGAATCTTACAATCTGCCCAGAAGAGTTAGGTTTTGACATAGATATTGGCGAAATCACACTTACCGAATGTGAAATGATTAACCAATTCAAGGGCTCTAAAACGGTCAAACCAAAATTCACGAGAGGCTATGGTCTTTCATTTGGTCACAATGAGCGTAAAGCGATGTCGATGTCTTTAGTTGATAGAGCGCTTCGGGGTAAAGAGTTTGATGAAGACTTTGATTCACCTGCTCAAGATGAAGAATTCGTATTAGCACACGCCGACAATGTTGAAGCCGTCGGTTTTGTGTCGCACCTAAAACTACCTCACTACGTTGATTTTCAATCAGAGCTTGAGCTTATCCGAAAAATTCGTAATGACAATGAAGCTGGCCAACATTCTGATACGTCAGAGACAAACAATAATGTGTCTTTAGATATTACAGAAAATACAGCAGGGTCAAAACAATGAATGATTATAATTTTGCCTATCTCGACGAGCATAGTAAGCGAATGATTCGCCGTGGACTCTTAAAAGCAGTAGCCATCCCAGGTTATCAAGTGCCTTTTGGCGGGCGTGAAATGCCCATGCCTTATGGTTGGGGTACAGGTGGTATCCAGCTTACGGCTTCTGTAATTGGCCCTAACGATACTTTGAAAGTTATAGACCAAGGTGCAGATGACACCACTAATGCGGTAAGTATCCGTAGCTTTTTTAAGCGTGTTTGCGGGATAGAAACCACCGAAAAAACCACTGAAGCCACATTGATACAAACACGTCATCGCATTCCTGAAACGCCTTTGAATAATGATCAAATACTGATTTATCAAGTGCCGATTCCTGAGCCATTGCGTTTCATTGAGCCACGCGAAACGGAAACCCGCACCATGCACGCTCTGCAAGAATACGGCGTAATGCATCTTAAATTATATGAAGACATAGCACGCTTTGGACATATATCTACGGCTTACGCCTACCCAGTTAAAGTAAATGGGCATTACATTATGGATCCGTCGCCAATTCCAAAATATGACAATCCTAAAATGAATCGTATGCCAGCTTTACAGTTGTTTGGTGCTGGTCGAGAAAAACGTCTATATGCCGTACCACCTTATACTGAAATTATCAGCCTTGATTTTGAAGATCATCCCTTTGAAGTCCAAAAATGGGATGAACAATGCGCAGTATGTGGTTCTGATGCAAGCTTTTTGGATGAAATCATTACCGACAATGAAGGCAAACGCATGTTTGTTTGCTCGGATTCGGACTATTGCCAACAGCGGGTGAAAGCAGGTTTTAAGGGTGAAGTTAATGAAGCTGAAAATGAAAAAGAGGAGATACAAGCATGAATCAAGCCGCATTAGTCTTAGATGAATCACCACTTCTCAATGTTAGCCAGCTCACACGCTTATACGGTATTAACAAAGGTTGTCAGCAAGTTGACTTAGAGTTATTTCGCGGTGAAGTGTTAGGTATCGTGGGTGAATCTGGCTCAGGAAAAAGCACCTTGCTACGTTGTTTATCAGGTATGGAGCAATGCGACTCTGGCAGTATCGAATACCAACCTAAGCATCATGTAATGAATTTACAAGATATGCGAAAAGCTGATCTTCGTCAGCTAATGCGAACCGATTGGGGCATCGTTCAACAAAATCCACGTGATGGTTTGCATTTGGATATGAGTGCAGGCGCCAATATTGGCGAGCGGTTAATGAGTCAAGGCGCGCGTCACTATGGTCAAATCCGGGAACAAGCCTTGGAGTGGATGGAACGAGTTGAACTAGATATCGAGCGCATCGATGACAAGCCAAAAAACTTTTCAGGTGGAATGCAACAGCGTTTACAGATAGCGCGCAATCTTGTCACCAGTCCGCGTTTATTGTTTATGGATGAACCAACAGGTGGCTTGGATGTGTCGGTGCAAGCGCGCATTCTCGATCTATTACGAAAGTTAGTGAGTGAATTAGATGTAGCGGTGGTTCTCGTCACCCATGATATGGGAGTTGCGCGACTGTTGGCGGATAGATTATTGGTGATGCGTGATAGCCGAGTGATTGAATCAGGGCTTACCGATCAAATTCTTGAAGATCCCCAAGAGCCTTATACGCAGTTACTCGTTTCCTCAATTTTACAAGTGTAGGGTCAAAAGATAATTAATATGAGACAAGCAACTTTACAGATCCAAAATTTAAGCAAATCCTTTGTTTTACACAATCAAGGCAAGGTAAGTTTTCAGGTATTTGAAAATGTATCCCTTGATGTATACCCAGGTGAATGTGTTGTTTTAGCAGGAGAATCAGGGCTAGGGAAAAGTACAATCTTGCGCTGTTTATACGCTAATTACTTAAGTGATTCGGGCGCGATTGTTTTTAATCACAACAGTCAATCCCAGGATTTAAATAAACTGTCAGACCGCGCTTTGATTCAACTTAGACGTGAAAAAATCGCCTATGTTAGTCAGTTTTTGCGGGTGATTCCACGCATTCCCGCTTTAGAAATTGTTATGCAGCCGATGTTAGATATTGGCTATGAACGCCAACAGGCTGAGCAACGAGCTTCTGAATTGCTAGCGCACCTGAATATTCCAGAGCGCCTATGGCAGATTTCCCCCACAACATTCTCAGGTGGTGAGCAACAGCGCATTAATATCGCGCGTGAGTTTACTGTGGTTCGTCCTTTGATGTTATTGGATGAGCCAACGGCATCTTTAGATGCGGTCAATCGTGCTGCAGTGATCGAATTAATACAAGAAGCCAAAGATCAAAAATCCGCGATTATCGGCATATTTCACGATATAGAAAGTCGTGAGCAAGTTGCAGATCGTATTCTTGATTTGCAAAGTGGTAATTTTATTGAAAACGACACATGGTGTGCTTAAAAGGGTAAATAAGAAAATGAAAGAAATCATTATCAGTAACGCAAAAATTGTTCTACCTGATGAGGTTGTCAAAGGCACAATACGCCTGAAAGATGGCATAATAAAAGAGTTTAACGAAGGTAAAACAAGCCTTTCTAACTCACAAGATTGGAACGGCGATTACCTTATCCCCGGCCTTATTGAACTGCATACCGACAATATGGAAAAGTATTTCACTCCACGACCAGGCGTGGCGTGGCCAGGTATTCCTGCAATATTAACGCATGACACACAAATGGCGTCAGCGGGTGTAACCACAGTTTTTGATGCGGTTGCGGTTGGCTATAATATTTACAAAAGTACACGTTCTCAAATATTGGACGATGTGATTGGCTCAATCGAATATATCTCTGATAATCACTTAGCAAAAGCAGACCATTTTATTCATCTACGCTGTGAATTAAGCTGTGATTCAACCTCTGATGAATTTGACCAAAATGCAAAAACTGATTTATTGAGATTGGTCTCCTTAATGGATCATGCGCCGGGTCAAAGACAATTTGCTCAGATGGATAAATACATCGAATATTACAAAGGAAAATACAATTTTAGCGATGAAGAAATGAATAATAATATCGAGCTTCACCAGAAATCATCCAAAGATTTTGCTCACATTCATCGTCGCTATATAGCAGAATATTGCCAAGAAAGAGGTGTACCAATGGCAAGTCATGACGATGCAACTCAGGAACACGTTGAAGAAGCCATCGACTACCAAGTCAGTATCGCTGAATTCCCCACGACCTTAGAAGCCGCCAGCTTCTCGCATGAAAATAAACTCAAAGTGTTGATGGGTGCGCCGAATCTGGTTCGCGGCTATTCGCATTCTGGTAATGTTGCTGCGCGTGAATTGGCAGATAACGGTTGTTTGGATATTCTTTCATCTGATTATTATCCCAGCAGTTTGTTACACGCCGCTTTTTCATTGGCAGGTTTAGATAACGGCTACGACCTGCCCGATGCTATTCGATGCGTGACAGACAATCCTGCGCAAGCGGTTGATCTTGATGATCGTGGTCGTATAGAGGCAGGAAAGAAAGCCGATATTTTACGCGTCACAAAACATAAAGACTTACCCATTTTGCAGGAAGTTTGGAAAGATGGCGCGCGAGTCAACTAGAGAAAAATTCATTGAGCGCGCAAATTAAACAAAATACCATCATTCAAAACCCAGCAAAATTATTCTTTTTGGTAGGACCATCGGGTGTTGGCAAAGACTCTCTGCTTGATTATTTAAAACAATATCAGGTAGCAGATCAACATCCTCTCGTCGCACATCGCTACATCACGCGTCCTGTAAGAGAGGGTGATGAAAACCACGTAGCGTTATCTGCCTGTGATTTTTCTCAACGAAAAAGTGCAGGGCTATTCTTATTTGATTGGTACTCGCACGATTATTCCTACGGTATTGGTCAAGAAGTTAAACAATGGTTATCAGCTGGGCAAAACGTCATTATTAATGGATCGCGCCAATATCTAGCCACTGCCTTAGAGGTTTACCCTGATTTAATCCCCGTATGGATTAGTGTCAGTAAAAATGTTTTACGTGAGCGATTGGTGCAACGCGGGCGCGAAACAGGGCAACAAATCGAAGATAGATTACAGCGCAATCAAGCTATGGAAAAACTAAAGCCTGACAACTGTTACACCATTAAAAATGATCGATTCATCGTAGATGCTGTCAATCAATTGCTTTCCATTATCAATCAAAATCAACAAGAAGGTGAACGAAACGTTGAGAGAGAAATTGACCGCGAAACTGAGGAAGAAAAAAACCGAGAAAAAACGCAAGAGAATGACTGAACGATTCGCACTCTATGTTTCTCCACCGGCTAAAAGTTTGTTGTATCAAAAGGCATCAACCTGGCTTCAATACGATGCGTATACGGGCAAAAGCACTGAAAGCTTTAATTCTGTTAATTTTTCACTAGATCAACCAGCTTATGAAATCCATATTAAAAATGCAGCAAAATATGGTTTTCATGCGACCCTAAAACCACCTTTCAGGTTGAAAGAAGGTCAAAGCCAAGAACAACTAATTCAAGCTATTTATGATTTTTGTATAGAAAAAAAGCCCATTGATTGTGGAAAGCTACAGTTAACAACACTCGGTAATTTTATTACGCTGGGTTTAGAAAAACCCTGCCAGCAACTCAATACGCTCGCACAACAATGTGTCGAAACCTTTGAGCCATTTAGAGCAGAATTAAACTCACAAGAATTCCAAAAAAGAAACCCCGAAAAACTCACAAGACGGCAACAAGTGTTACTCAACCAATGGGGCTATCCCTATGTGGATGATGAATATCGCTTTCATCTAACACTCACCGATTCATTACCCACTGAACAACTTGAGGTCGTTAAAAACCATCTGCACGAATTATTTTTACCTGTTCTCGATAGAAATATTCAGGTTAATGCAGTTCATTTATTCCATCAAGAAAATGAGCAATCACATTTTAAGGTCATTCGTTCATTTCCATTTAGTGGATTAGATTTTGATATTTTTTAGTAGTGATAATTGAGGGGAAGAAGAAAATGTCAACGGTCTTAAATGTAAGCAAGAATGCAAAACATGAGTTTTCAAAAAATGCCACAAGTACAATCCTATTAATTAAAGATGAAGGCGTAGAAGGTGATGCTCATAGAGGCGTGACTGTCAAACACCGCTCCCGTGTAATAATTGACCCTACGAAACCCAACTTAAGACAAGTCCATTTTTTTGATTATGAAACCATCAAAGAACTTCAAATAAAAGGCTTCAATGTAAATGCCTCAAGCTTAGGTGAAAACATAACAACATTAGGAATTGACCTTTTAAGCCTTCCAGCGGGCACTATTTTAAAGATTGGCACAGAATCACAAGTTGAAATAACTGGTTTAAGAAACCCTTGTGTACAACTTGATGAATTTCAAAAAGGATTAATGTCAGCACTGTTAGATCGTGATGAAAATGGCACTTTAATAAGAAAAGCAGGCATCATGGGTATCGTTCTAAACGGAGGAATAGTACGAGTAGGCGACAATATAGATGTGCAACTACCACCCAAGCCATATAAGCCGCTAGAGAAGGTGTGAGCATGGCTATTTGCCATACAAAACAGCAAAAAATAGGGGGGGTGGCAAATAAAAAAGTGCCAAAAAAGCACATTTTTTAGCTTTAAATACATAAAAACCTTCAATATAACCGCTTTTATAGTTCTCTAGTGACACTAAGTTAAGTTGTCACCCTTGAGCCATTCAGATGTCACAATAATGTCATCAAATTGTCACTATTATTTAATATTTGAAGCCCAGAATACTTCACTGAATTAATCAGGCATCAGGGGCTTTTAGTGGCAGAAGTTGAATTACAACATATATCTAAATCTTTTGGTGATAAGAAAGTTCTCAAGGGAATTAACTTAAAAATTCAAGATGGAGAGTTTCTAACCCTTGTTGGACCATCAGGTTGTGGCAAGTCTACACTCTTAAGAATAATTGCAGGTTTAGAGCTTCAATCCGATGGGAAAGTCGAATTGGCGGGAAAGCCCATGGATGGTATTCGCCCGAGTAAGCGTGATCTGGCAATGGTATTTCAATCTTACGCCTTGTATCCGCATTTATCTGTGTTTGACAATATTGCTGTGCCGTTACGAATGCGCACGCTCAACAAATGGCAACGTTTACCAATGGCGCGTTGGTTTATTCCAGGTGTGCGTCAAAAACAACTGCAAATTATCGAGCAAATTAAGTCTACGGCAGAATTGCTGGGGCTTGAGAGTATGCTAAATAGCAAACCGGGGAAATTGTCGGGAGGGCAACGTCAACGTATCGCGGTAGGGCGCGCCATTGTTAGAAGCCCGAAAGCGTTTTTGTTTGATGAGCCTCTCTCGAACCTTGATGCAAAGCTACGCGTCCATATGCGCTCTGAAATAACGAGTTTGCACGAACAGCTTGATGCTACGTTTATTTATGTTACCCATGATCAGGTCGAAGCGATGACGATGTCCGACCGTATCGCCGTGATGATGGACGGTGAAATTATACAGTTAGGTACAGCGACAGATGTTTACGATAACCCGCTTGATATTCGTGTTGCTCAGTTTATTGGTTCGCCAAAAATAAACCTCTTCACTGCAACAGTTGAAGCGGAGGGTTATCTGAATTTACATCATTCATTAAGCAATATTCGTGTGCCTGAAAACCTGATAGGTAAAAAAATCACCATTGGACTGAGACCTGAAAAAGTTCGCCTTGCGACATCCAATGAATATGGCATTCATGGCAGGGTCGTGTTGCTCGAAAACCTTGGTTCTGAAATATTTGTGCATATCAGTATTTTGGATCAGGAATCTATTGTGGTTATGCGTTTATCCCGTGAATTGGCTGATGATATAGAACTTAAAGATGTTATTACCATCGCCTTTTGCGCTAGCGATGCATTAGTTTTTGATGATAAAGGCAAGCGTATTGAGTTGAACTTGATGCCTCAAAAGGAAGCTGTCAATGCCTGAAGCGACACTCAGTACGGTATCCCGCACCTCGCCTAGCCGAAACTTAATGGGCAAGCGTCCTTTATTTGGACAGCAACATCAAACAGCAGCGATGTGGCTTTCAGCACCTGCGATTATTTTGATGCTGGTATTGCTTGTTATTCCGATATTGGTCGCTGTCTTTTTGTCCTTCACCAGTTACGGGCTCGGTGGCTCGATGGAGTGGGTTGGTTTAGAAAATTATAAACGTATTTTCTCGCACTCTTCTTATCAAAAAATGCTCTCATCGACCTTAACCTATGTATTGATTGTGGTGCCAATTTCAACATTGCTTGGGCTTGGCGCAGCTTTACTAATTAATTCCCTACGATTCGGTAAAGATATTTACAAAACAATCTATTTTTTACCAGTGATGGCATCTCTTTTGGCAATGGCAATTGTTTGGGAGTTTACTTTGCACCCCACTATTGGCGTTATCAATGACACCTTGCAACAAGGGTGTAACTCGGTTTTTTGGTATCCATTTTTAAGCGGGGAATGGTATGGCAATAACCCTGCGACGAGTTGGTATGGTGAATCTTGCAACTCAAACTTCCCATTGTGGTTTGGTGATAAAAACTACGCTATCTGGACGATTAGCTTTATTGGTATTTGGCAATCTTTTGGTTTTAATATGATGCTTTATTTGGCTGGTTTGACCAGTGTTCAGCGCGAATTATACAACGCAGCCGAAATGGATGGTGTAAATTCAGCTTGGTCACGCTTTCATCTAGTCACTTGGCCGATGTTGGGTCCAACCACCGTTTTTGTTATTACCATCACTATGATTCGCTCCTTCCAAATCTTCGATACAGTCGAAGCCATTACCCACGGTGGTCCTGCTAAATCTACTTATATGATGCTCTACGCCATCTACGAAAAATCAGTACAACAAAACATCATTGGCTTAGGTTCTGCGATTACCGTTTTATTCCTTCTGATGGTTATGGGGTTGACCGTGTTACAGCGCTGGTTTATTGATCGAAAGGTACATTATTCATGAACCATTATCATTCGTCATTTACTGAAATCCTTCGTCATGCAACGTTAATCGTCGGCGGGCTTGTCATTATATTGCCGTTTTATATCATGTTGAGCTATTCGTTTAAGTCGCCCCACGAGATTGAGAGTAATACAGGAGGTTTTTTCGGGAAGCAAGAAGTCATGGTAGATGAGTATTGCGTAAAACTAGGTAATACCAGAAAGGACTGCGAAACCACGCCGATAAAATTCAATTATGGCAATGCCTTTAAAAAAGCACCGCTACTACGCTATTTAATAAATGGCATTATTGTCACGCTCTCCATCTTCTTTATACAGGTTCTTGTTGCCTTGCCTGCTGCTTATGCCTTGGCAAAACTGCGTTGGTGGGGCAGAGACCTCGTCTTCAGCATGGTGTTGTTTGGCTTGCTTATCCCTGTTCACGCGATTGCATTGCCTTTGTACATCATGCTGGCAAAAGTGGGGCTGATTAATACATACGCCGCGCTTATTGTGCCGTGGACTATTTCCGTATTTGGCATATTTTTAATGCATCAATTCTTCAAAACCGTACCAGATGACCTTGTTGATGCGGCACGTTTAGATGGTATGTCCGAATTTTCAATCGTCTGGCGCGTGATGTTGCCTACGGCTATTCCTGCTTTACTGGCATTTGCAATTTTTTCAGTTGTAGCGCATTGGAACGATTATTTTTGGCCTCGTATCGTTATCACGGGTAACCACGATTTATTTACTCCACCTCTAGGGTTGCGAGAGTTTAGAGGTGGAGCAGATGGCTCTGACTGGGGGCCATTAATGGCAACAGCAACGGTGATCGTAACTCCTTTGATTGTTGCTTTTTTACTCGCACAGAAGAAATTTATCGAAGGCATTACGCTTTCGGGAATGAAATAACCCCCCCTTAAAACTATTAACAAACTATCCCCTTAAAGGAGTAAAGCATGAAAAAGCTATTATCAACACTAGCGCTGAGTCTATTTGCTAGCACTGCGGTTAACGCGGTAGAAAAAACGGAGATTGAGGTAGGCTACCCGTATTCACACCTCTTTAATGTCACGTTTGAACGCATCATGAAAGACTTCAAAGTTAAACACCCTGATATCAATGTAAAATTTAGAGCGGTTTACGAAGATTATGAAGATGCTAACAACGTTATCTTGCGTGAGTCAGTTTCTAACAATCTACCCGATGTAACAATGCAAGGGCTAAATCGACAAGCAATCCTTGTTGAAAAAGGTATTGCAAAGTCACTAGAGCCTTTTATTGCTAAAGAAGATGATTTTGAAAAAGAGGGTTATCACCAGGCGATGCTTGATTTGAGCAAGTTTGATAAAGAAGTATATGGCTTACCGTTTTCTATCTCATTACCTGTTGGTTATTACAATATGGATATGATGAACAAAGCGGGTATTAAAAAAATGCCAGAAACGTGGGATGAAGTGATTGGATCTTGTAAAGCACTCAAAAAGTCAGGAGTGAAAAACCCAATTTTCTGGGGTTGGAATATCACTGGAAATTGGTTTATGCAAGCGATGTTATGGAGCCAAGACACACCCATCATCAAAGATGGAGACATAAATATTGATAATCCAGCAGGTCTTAAAGCTGTGAGCACTATGAAGCAGATATTCCAAGAATGCGGTATGAAAAACTTATCGTGGAAAGAAGCATTGGCATCATTCTCGGCAGGTGAGATAGGAATGATGTATTGGTCTACCTCTGCATTAGGTGCTGTTGAACGTGCGAAAGGCGATTTTGAAATAAAAACCCATGAATTCCCAGGTTTTGACGGTGCGCCTAAAGGACTGCCTGCTGGCGGAAATGCTGCCATGATGGTTTCAACATCAACTGATCCTAAGCGTCAAGAAGCCGCATGGAAATTCATTAAATTCATAACATCGGGTGAAGGTGCGGCAGCCGTTGCGCATACAACGGGTTATATGCCACCTAACAAGGCAGCGAATGAAATCATTCTGAGCGATTTTTACAAAAAGAATCCAAATAAAGAAACTGCGGTTCGTCAATTACCTTTATTACGCGACTGGATTGCTTATCCTGGAGATAAGGGTTTAGCGGTAACACAGGTTATTTATGATGCGATGGAGTCTATCGTGGTTGGCGATCAAGATGACATGAAGGCCTTACTTAAAGAAACGGCTGAAGAAATCAAAATGCTACTACCCAAAAAGAAAGTCGCAGCAAAATAATCAGGCTTAAATTAATCCTCACCTTGTTTTAATAAAGCAAGGTGAGGTTTTTTTATTTGTCTATTTATTACTAAAGAAAGGCGAGAAAAGACAATGAAGTTTATACATTTAACGGATCCACACTTAACTATTCTGGGTCAAAATATTTATGGATTAGATCCTTATGAACGATTATCTGCTGCCATTGAAAATATAAATGAAGACCATAGCGACGCTGACTTATGCGTCATAACAGGTGACTTGGCGCATTCAGGGGAGGCTAAAGCCTACGATGCCTTGGCAAAATGTATTGATAAATTAAATATTCCCTGTCACGTTATCATGGGTAACCACGATCATCGTGAAAGGTTACAGTCCTCTATAGATAATATTTACCGGGATCATAATGGTTTTATTCAATCGGTATTATCTACAGAAGAGGGTAGTTTTTTTCTATTGGATACTAAGCAAGAAGGTACGCATCAAGGAGCCTACTGTGAAAACAGGCTTGAATGGTTATCGCATCAATTAACTCAGAATCGAGAGAAACCAGCCTATTTGTTTATGCACCATCCGCCTTTTGATATTGGTATTCATGTCATGGATCAAATAGGTATGAAGTCAGAGGATGCAAGAGCAGTAAAAGATTTACTTGAAGATTTTGATAACGTAAAGCACATCTTCTTTGGTCATGTGCATCGACCTATTCATGGGAGTTGGAATGGCATCAGTTTTAGTACACTGAGAGGCACAAACCACCAGGTGCGGTTAGACTTTTCAGATAGAGATATTATTCCTGGTAGTCATGAGCAGCCCGCCTACGCAGTAGTTTTCCTCCAGCCTGAAATGATAATAGTACATAACCATGACTACCTAGATAGCTCACCAAAATTTGATTTGGGTAGCTGGCGCTGGGATGAGTGGAATACTGTGAACCCTGCTCAAGTCTTATCTGATAGTTGAGGGCTTTTGCATTTAGATAGGGCTTTTAATAATACAAAATATCGAAAAAAAAGGAGGCAAATAAAAAATATCAGTAAATTGCTATTTTTTAGGATTTAAAAACATTGAACCCTCAAAAATGATCATTTTCACTTTATTACCCTATTTTTACGTATTTTATGCACCCATCGAATGGGTTCCGCTATCGTTAGGCTCAATATTATATATGTCCAAACAGCTTTATCATGTTGTCACTCATCTTTATTTTTCATAAAACCTTAATAATTCTGTCATGGCTTTGTCATCTTCATCATTCATTATCCCTTTTGTTGATTAATCCTCTTTACTTAAAAGTAAGAAAATATTTTCAAAGGAAACCATGATGAAATGTTTTAACCTAAATATGGCAAGTACGACTGTTTTATTAGCATCATTGACCGCTTCAATTTTTGTTGTTGGTTGTGGTAGTGATTCAAATAAAGAAGAAGAAAAAGCAGTGAGTGAAGTACCAACACCAGCCGATGATACGGCAAAATCATCTATAAATACGGTAAACCGTTTAACGTTAAGTGGCACTGAACATAAGGTTAGCTTCACTGAATTAATGAAGACAGGCTACGCCGATAATGGCGAAGTTTTTGGTGCCTTGAAAGATGAAAGTGGTAACTTGATTAAGCACCCTGATGGTTCTATTGTTATTTGTAACGGTACGTCAAACTCTCCAACGGTTGAAGGCAGTGGTTTGGATCATACGACTATTATAGAGAAAGATGGCAAGTTGCACATGGTGTCACAATTCGAGTGTCAAGTGGGCGCGATGTATACAGCAGAGCTTGAGCAATCAAATGAGGGTAGATTAAGCCCTGTAAAGAACACTCTGAAATTTATCGACCAAGCGGCTTTTAAAGGTGGCTGGGTACATTGTGCGGGTAGTAAAACACCGTGGAATTCTATGATTGGTTCAGAGGAGTATGAGCCCGATGCACGTCAAGCTGAGGCTGATGGTGCGAATCCAACAAATAAATATTATGCAAGTGCAAAACACTTCTTTGATGGTGATGCGAGCAAGTTAAATCCTTATTTCTACGGTTGGACGCCTGAAGTTAAGATTGAAAGCGGTGAGCCTGTTTACCAAAAGCATTATGCAATGGGACGTGCGGCGCATGAGTTGGCTTATGTTATGCCTGACAAGAAAACAGTTTATGTGACGGATGATGGTGTAAATGACGGTTTTTATCGTTTTGTTGCTGATACGGCTGAAGACCTAAGTAAAGGTACATTGTACGCAGCTAAATGGACACAAACATCAGCCGTAGGCGGTGGTGCAGCAGATTTATCATGGATCGAATTGGGTAAAACCAATGATGCTGATATTAAAGCCTTGGCATTATCTGGCACATTAAAATTCTCAGATGTGTTAGATGCAGATGATGTTGTTGATAAAACAACGGGGAGTTGTAACGCAGGTTTTAGTTATGTGAATACTGAGCGAGGCTCGGAGTGCTTGAAATTTAAAGATATTAATGGCGACTTGGTAGTCGATGCGAAAGATGAAGCATTGGCAGCCGCGCTTGAAACGCGTCGTGTTGCAGGCATGAAAGGTGCAACGACTGAGTTCCGTAAGTTTGAAGGTTTTACCTACAATGCGCGTGATAAGAAAGCCTACATTGCAATGTCAGCGATAGAGCGCGGAATGGAAGATGGCACATCAATTCCTAAAGCATCGGATAAATACGATATTGGTGGCA
>Ga0209633_10003761_pt1 | contig 13931 bp, 12 predicted proteins | sample Cruoilmetagenom1_FD_187290 | JGI IMG/M metagenome (GOLD analysis project Ga0209633, IMG submission 187290) | Oil polluted marine microbial communities from Coal Oil Point, Santa Barbara, California, USA - Sample 1 (SPAdes) (version 2) | ecosystem: Environmental > Aquatic > Marine > Oil seeps ... | reverse complement strand
GAAATGGTTGTAACTTTAATTCATCCAATCGCATTAGAACAAGGTACTAAATTCTCTATCCGTGAAGGTGGACGTACAGTTGGTGCTGGAATCGTTGCAGAAATTATTGAATAATAATTAGAACTTATAATTAAAGAGACTTCGGTCTCTTTTTTTGTGAGTTTTTCACAACTTTTTCATAAAAAAGTAATATAATTTTGTTATAATAAGATAGGTGATAAATATGTTAGTAGATACTCATGTACATTTAAACTCAAAAAAATTCAAAGATAATTTACCACAAGTTATAACAAGGGCACATGAAGCTGGAGTGGAATTAATGATCGTTGTTGGATTTGATCACGAAACAAATTTAAAAGCGATAGAACTTGCAGAAAAGTATCCTTTTATCTATGCAACAGTTGGATTTCATCCAACAGATGCTAGACATGTTAAAGAAAGTGACTACGAAATTCTTAATAAACAACTTAAACATGAAAAAGTTGTAGGTGTAGGAGAATGTGGACTTGATTTTTATTGGGATAAGGAATTTATCGATAAACAGATTGAAGTTTTCAAAAGACAAATAGAATTATCAATCAAATTTGATAAACCTTTGATTATTCATATGAGAGATGCAAGTGAAGCAACTTTTAATGTTTTAAGTGAATATAAAGATTTAAAAGGTATAATGCATTGTTATTCAGGAAGTGCTGAAATGGTTGAAATGTTTTTGAAACTAGGATTACATATATCTTTGGGTGGTCCAGTTACTTTTAAAAACGGCAAAGTACCAAAAGAAGTTGCAAAAATTGTTCCAATTGACAAGCTTCTTATTGAGACTGACGCACCTTATCTATCGCCACATCCATTTAGAGGCAAAACTAATGAGCCTGCTAGAGTGAAACTAGTTGCGGAAGAAATAGCCAGATTAAGGGATGAATCATACGTTGAAATAGCTAAAAAAACTGCGAAAAACGCATATAAATTATTCAATATTAAGGAGTTAAATTAAATGAAAAAACTATTATTACTAATCACACTTACGTTTGGTATACTTTTGACTGGGTGTGTAAAAGAAATATCTGAAGATGTTGATCTTTATACTGAAGAGGAATTAAAAACTCTAATTGAGGATTTAATTCCCGAAGTAGAAACAAGTTACGATTTGTCTTCGTTTGAAAATGCAATTACTCAAATGACAGAAATATCACGATCTGGTGTGCTTGGAATTCAAGCAATTTCTGACATTAGAACAGGTACTGGATCGGGGGTTATATATAAAAGAGAAGGAAATACATATTTTATGGTTACTAATGCACATGTTGTAGTTCATTCTAACATTGAACTTGTAGGTGATGTAACTACAGAAGTATATCATGAAACACAGCATCAAGAGATTGTATACGAGTTAAATGGTATACTGTTTGTTATTAGTGAAAATGTAAACTTAGTTGGATATGATCTTACTACGGATTTGGCTGTATTAACTTTTGAATCAGATAATGATTTTACAGTAATACCAATGGCTAATTCATATGATTTAGAGTTAGGCCAATTTGTATTTGCAGTCGGTAATCCTTTGGGGTTTGACTACTATGGAACTGTTACTATGGGTATAATTAGTGGTAAAACAAGATATGTTGATGATGGCGACTTTAGTGCAACTCTAATTCAGCATGATGCTGCAATAAGTCCTGGAAATAGTGGTGGAGCTTTGTTAAATCTAGATGGTGAACTAATTGGAATTAATAATATGAAAATAGTTGATGATCTAGTAACTGGAATAGGATTTGCAATACCATCTAATACAGTTAAGAGAATTGTTGCTGATTTAGAAGATGATGGAATAATAACAAGACCATACCTTGGAATTTCAACATATGCGCTGGTAAACAATTGTGGAACAGAATTTGGTGTATGTATAAATGTTCTAGAAGGTGGAGCTGCGGAAGCAGCTGGTCTTATAGATAACGATGTTATTATTGGATATAAAAGTATAGAATCTACAGATTTTCTAGAAATATATAATTTTAATGATCTAAAAGAAGCCATATTAAATAGTTCTGTAGGAGAAAGTATAACTATAAAATATCTAAGAAACGGTATTGAAGAAATTTCTGACGACGTAATATTAGGAACACATCCAGACGACTAAAGAGGAGAAATCCTCTTTTCTTTTGTGTATTAATTAATAATAAGCAAAAATAATGATAAAATAATTGTAGAGGTGATACATATGAGAGATGCAATACTAAAAAGGATTAGCACTAGAACATATAATAAAAGTAAATTAACATCAGAAGACGTTAAAAAAATAAATAGTGTTTTAGTTAAATTTGAAACAATTAAAGGACCCTTTGACCACAGTTTAAAATATAAATTTAGATTCAATGATTCCAAGCTACAAGAGGGTAAAAGAATAGGAACATATGGAGTCCTGAGAAATGTTCCTGGATTCATTAGTGGAGTATGTAAAAATGATTTTGAAAATTTAGTAGATTATGGATTTATTTTTGAAAGAATAATTATATCGTTAACAAAAGAAAATTTTGATACGTGTTGGATAGGTGGAACATTTAAGAGAAAAAAATATGAAAAAAAATTAGGAGTGAACGAAATAGTTCCTGCAATTTCACCTGTTGGATACAGGGCTCAAAAAAGAACTTTGATTGAAAAGTATATAAGGAAAAATGCTGAATCAGATAATAGAAAAATATTCGGCAGTTTATTTAAAGATTATAATACTTTTGAGCCGTTAAACGATAGCTTAGAAAGTCCTATTATGCAATGTTTAGAACTTGTTAGAAAGGGTCCAAGTGCTTCGAATAAACAACCTTGGAGAGCATACTTTAACGGTGAAGAAGTTTTGTTTTATTTAAAGAGAAACCAGAGATATCCAAGAGATAATTTTCCTTATGATATCCAAGCTTTAGATATAGGTATAGCAATATCTAATTTCACTGTTGGTCTTGAATATTTAGGATATGAGTATTCTTTTTACAAAGATAACAAAGCCAAAAAAATTGATTTCTCTGATTATGTATTAACTGTAAAAATTGGTAAATAGAAACTATTTGTAATTTCGCTTGATAAATAGTTAAAAATAAAGTAGAATAGTTTAGGCTTAAGGAGATGATATTATGGGTTTAACAGCTGGAATTGTTGGGTTACCAAACGTTGGTAAATCAACGCTATTTAATGCAATAACTAAAGCTGGTGCATTGGCAGCTAATTATCCATTTGCAACTATTGATCCAAATGTTGGTGTTGTAGAAGTACCAGACGAAAGATTAGATAAATTAACTGAACTTGTAAACCCCAAAAAGACAATACCCACAATTTTTGAATTTACAGACATTGCAGGCATTGTAAAAGGAGCTTCTAAAGGTGAAGGATTAGGAAACAAATTTTTAAGTCACATAAGAGAAGTTGATGCAATTGTTCAAGTCGTTAGAGCATTTGATGATGAGAACGTCACACATGTAGATGGTAATGTTGATCCTGTTAGAGATATAGAAACAATTAATTTAGAGTTGATTTTTGCAGATTTAGAAGTAGTTGAAAAAAGAATACCAAAAATTCTTAAGAAGGCTCAACTCAAAGTTGACCAGGACTCAGTATATGAATATAATATACTTAAAAAAATTCATGACCACTTAATGGATAATCAACCAATAAGAACTATGAACTTTGCTGATACAGAATTTGCTGTAATTAAGAATTTTAACTTCTTAACTTATAAGCCAATGTTATATGTTGCTAATATAATAGAAGATGAAATAAATGAATATGAAGATAATATGTATATTAAGAAAATAAAAGAATTTGCTAAGAAAGAAAATAGTGAAGTTGTTGTTATAAGTGCCAAAATAGAGGCTGAACTTAGTGAATTGGATACTGAAGAAAAAGAAATGTTCTTAGAAGAACTTGGAATTACTGTTTCGGGATTAGAAAAACTTATTGTTAGAAGTTATGATTTACTTGGACTTGAAACATACTTTACTGCAGGACCACAAGAAGTCAGAGCTTGGACTTTTAAAAAAGGAATGAAAGCACCTGCCTGTGCTGGTATAATTCATACTGATTTTGAAAAAGGATTTATTAGAGCAGAGACTATAAAATACGATGATTTAATAAAATATAATGGTGAGCAAGGCGCTAAAGAAGCGGGTAAAGCAAGATTAGAAGGTAAAGAGTATATTGTTCAAGATGGAGATGTAATGCATTTTAGATTTAACGTATAATAAGTACTACACTTGTAGTGCTTTTTTATTTGCAATATGGTAAAATATTTACAGAGGTGATTATATGAAATTACACATATATAAGCTTACTTCTTTTCCAAAAGAATACAATGGAGGAAATGAAGCTGGGGTTGTCTTAGATGCAGATTTATTAAGTGATAATGAGATGTTGCAAATTGCAAGTGATGTTGGGTTTTCTGAAACAGCATTTGTATCTAAAAGTAAAACTGCAGATTTTAAGGTAAGATTTTTCACTCCATCAAATGAAGTCTCATTATGTGGACATGCTACCATTGCAACATTTAACCTTTTAAGAGATAAAAATATAATTGAAAATGGAATGTATACTCAGGAAACTAAAGCAGGCATTTTAAAGATAAATGTAAAAAAAGATATAGTATATATGGAACAAAATATTCCAGTTTATGGAGAAATTATAAAAGCAAAAGAATTAGAAAAATGCTTTAATAATACTAATTATTTAAATCATAAACTCTCAATAATAGTTTTATCAACTGGTATGAAGGAAATATTTTTACCTATTAAATCAGTAGAAAAATTAAATGATCTTAGACCAAATATAAAAGAAATTATTAAGATTTCAAATAAATATGATGTTATCGGTATTCATGCTTTTTCTCTTAGTGAGGGCATGATTGATGTTTATGGGAGAAATTTTGCTCCTATAGTTGGAATCGATGAAGAGAGTGCAACTGGAACGAGTAACGGTGCCTTAGGCTGTTATTTAAATAAATTTGTAGATAAAACTAAAACTGAATTTGTTTTAAGACAAGGTTATAGTATGAATAAACCTTCTGAAATATTTACAAAATTAATGATTAAAGACAAGAAAATCAACTCTGTTTGGGTTGGTGGATCTGCAAGAATTATATAAGAGGTGAAAGATATGAGAACAGCAATTATTACAGTGGGAAAAGAAGTTCTAACAGGAAAAACTATAAACACTAATTTAACTACTATTTCTAGAAAATTAAATGAAATTGGGATAGATGTAAACCGCTCTATTGTTATCGATGATATAAAAGAAGAATATTACAGTATTCTTGATTTTTGTGATTCTGATTTAATTATATTCACCGGAGGCTTAGGACCAACAATAGACGATATAACAAGAGAAACTGTTATTGATTACTTTAATGTTGAAACATATCAAGATAGTAATATTTTGAAAGATATAGAAGAATATTTTAAAAGAATACAAATGAAAATGGAAGATACTAATAATAAGCAGGCATATTTTCCTATTAAAAGCACTATACTAAAAAATGACTTAGGTACAGCCCCTGGTGTAATTTTTAAAGCAGATAATAAAACGATAGTACTATTTCCTGGACCACCTCATGAAATGGTTCCTATGTTAGATGAATTAATAGTATATTTAAAAAATGAATTAGATATTAAATTATACTCAAAAGGATTTAGAATGGTTGGAATTGGAGAATCTGTAATGGAAAAAGCTCTATCCGGGTTTTATGAAAAACATCCTTTAGTAAATATTGCACCATATGCAGGAATTGGCGAATTAAAGTATGTATTTACGTCTTCAAATAAAAAATCATTGCTGAAAACAATGAATGATTTTAATAGTAGATTTAATGAATTTATTTATGGAGATTTAACAGATACTTTAGAAGGTGTTATAGTTAAAAAGCTAACTGAAAAAAATATGATAATTTCAGTAGCTGAGAGTTGTACCGGAGGATTAATTTCAAGCAAATTAGTTAATGTTAGTGGATCCTCAAAAGTCTTTAAGGAGTCGTTTGTTACATATAGTAATGAAGCAAAAACTAAATATCTAGGAGTGGATAAAGAAGTCCTAGTAAAATTAGGTGCAGTTAGCAAAGAAGTTGCTTTTGAAATGGCTAAAGGAACAGCTAAAGTAACTATGGCTGATATTGCAGTTTCTGTAACTGGAATTGCTGGACCTACTGGTGATACACCAGAAAAACCAATAGGACTTACATTCTTTGGGATAACGAATAAAGGTGTCACAAAAACATATAGAAAAATATTTAATGGTAATAGAGAAATGGTTAGAACAAGAGCTACAATATTTGCTCTTAACTTAGTCAGAAAAGAACTAATAGAATAAATAGAAAAAGTGGTGAATAAACACCACTTTTTTATACATTGATAAGATGAGCTATTAAATAAGAAAATCTACTAATAGTATAACGATTTCAAAAATAAATAATAGAATCAGGGTTTTCTTCATCTTATCACCTCAATAATATTTTATCACTTAGGAAAATAACTGTAAACATACTTGATATATCCTACATATATTTTAGTGTAAGCTACATTTATTGGACTATTTTGGGATATATATATAATATATATATTTATTAGTTTACATAGAAAACCAACTGTGATATAATTATTCAACGTGAGTGAAAAACTCATCCTTGCTGCAAGGGCAGCCAATAGACCAAGAGGAGGTAGAAGAAATGAGAAGATACGAAATTATGTATATCATTCGTCCTACTGTATTAGAAGATGACAGAAAAGTTTTAATTGAAGAATTAAACACTATTTTTACATCTCGTGGTGCAGAAGTTACTAATGTAAACGAATGGGGAATGAGAGATTTAGCTTATGAAATCGATAAACATAAAAAAGGTTATTACGTTGTTTTAGACGTTTTATCGAATGATGAAGCCAGAATTGAATTCGATCGTGTTGTTAGAATTAAAGAAACAATTATCCGTTATTTAATATTGAAAAACGAAAGATAAGGGAGTGATTTTATGATTAATCGTGTAGTATTAGTAGGACGTTTAACTAAAGATCCTGAATTAAGATATACTTCAAGTAATATACCTGTTTCTAAATTTACACTAGCTGTAAATCGCACTTTCACTGGACCATCTGGTGAAAGAGAAGCTGACTTCATTCAATGTGTTGTATGGAGAAAGCAAGCAGAAAATCTTGCTAAATTTGTGAGAAAAGGAAGTTTAATCGGAGTTGAGGGTAGAATTCAAACAGGTTCTTACGATGACAAAGATGGAATCAGAAAATACACTACAGAAGTTATTGGAGATAGTGTTCAATTTTTAGAGCCAAAAGGTGCTGTGCAAGATAATAGTTCTTTTAATGATTACTCTAGACAAGACTATCAACAAAACAATAACTACCAAAATAATAATAACAATACAAAAAAAGAGTCTACTCCTACAATAGATGTAGCTGAAGACGATTTACCATTCTAAAAGGAGGAATATACCATGGCAAGACCAGGAAATTTTCGTAAAAAACGTAAAAAAAGATGTTATTTCACTGATAATAAAGTTACATATATAGACTACAAAGATGTTGAATTATTAAAAAGATTTATTAGTGATAGAGGTAAAATTTTACCTAAACGTGTTACGGGTACTAAATCAAGATATCAAGCAGAGCTTGCTGTTGCGATTAAACGTGCACGCCATATGTCTTTATTACCATTTATCAAAGAGTAAATTTACAGATTTAATATAGAGACTCAGAAATGAGTCTTTTTTTATTAAAATATATATTTATATATTTTAATTTTTTTGTATAATAAATACTAATATGATATAATTGTTAAGACAAAACGAGGTGATTATATGAAAACACTTTTCAAAGTTTTGGTACCAACTTCAATTTTACTAATTGTAGGCATGTATTTTATATTCGATGAATATACTGCTTTTGTATTAGGCTTTTCTTTAGTAGTTGTAATAATATTGATTAACCTATATTTTCAAGCTTTTCTTTTTAATAAAAAAAATCAAAAGATTGTATGGTTATCTAGAAAACTTAAAGATACGAAAGATATTGTTGAACGAAAAGATATAGCTGAGAAGAAAGTAATATCAGAAATGCCAATGGGGATTGTTCTTTACGATGAGTTTTTTGTTGTAAAATGGGCAAATAATTTTGCGAAAGACATTTTCGATAACGTTCTTGTTAAACGCAATTTAGAAACTTTGTCGACAGTAATATTTGAAAATTTAACACAAAACATTCCAACGGAGACACTAGTTGTTAAAATTTATACAAATGAATATGAAGTCATTTTTGATACTGCAAACAGATTGTTATATTTAACCATCGTATCTGAAAGAGAGAAAATGAGAAGGAAATATGAAGCGAATACTGATGTTATAGGCATTATAAATTTAGATAACCTAGATGACGCTATTAGTGTTCTTGATGTTTCTGAAAGAAGCTATATTCACAGTAGATTTATTGAAGTTTTGGAAGACTGGGCAGAAGAATTTGATTTCTATATAATTCCATTAACTAATTCTAAATTAGTGGTTTTCATGAATAAAGAAAACTTACTTGAGTTAATTGAAGATGAATTTACTATTTTAGATAGTATTGCTGAAATTTCAAAAGATATTGATCTCTTAGTGACTCTAAGTAGCGGATTTGCATGTTCAAATATCAAGTTAAACAAACTTGGCTCTATTGCACAAGATGCATTGGATTTAGCACTTTCTAGAGGTGGGGATCAAGTAGTTGTCAATATTGATGGTGATGATTTAAGATATTATGGTGGTAATACTAATACTGCTGAAAAGAGAACCAGAATTACAACTAGAATAAACATTCAAAGACTTGAACGTTTATTTGATGAAAATAATAGAGTGTTTATTATGCCACATGTTCATCCTGATACAGATGCACTTGGAGCTGCAATGGGGTTATTAAAACTGTCTCAAACTTTCAATAAGAAATCTTACGTTATTTTAGACAGAGAAGATTTGGATAAAACAGTTAAGAAAATACTTCAGTTAATAGAGTATGAATATGTTGGATTTTTAGATACTATAGTATCACCATCTCAAGCTTTAGATATGATTAATGGGGAGGATTTACTTATTATAGTAGATCACCATTCATATGGTCAAACACTAGAACAGAGGATATTAAACAAGACAAAAGATTTAGTAATTATTGATCATCACAGGAAATTGTCTGATGCAATCCCAAATGCAATAATATCTCATATTGAACCGTATGCATCTAGTAGTGTTGAACTTGTAACTGAAATGATTGATTTAGCCAGTAAAGATGTTGAGTTAAACCAATTTGAAGCTACTATTATGTTGTCTGGTATTATGGTAGATACTAATAACTTTATCTATAGGACTGGTGCTAGAACATTTGAAGCATCTGCAATTTTAAGAAAATTTGGAGCAGATACATTTAAAATAAAAACAATTTTAAGAGAAGGATTGAAAGAGATTCGATTGAAATCTCAATTACTTTCTCTTGCCGAAGTTATTCATCGTAAATTTTCGATAGTTATTGTTCCAAAAGATATTCCTACAACTAGAAATTTACTTGCGAAAGTTGCAGATATGTTGTTAGAAATTGATGACACAGTAGCCTCGTTTGCTATTGGGTATATTGAAGATGGTAAAGTCGGGATTAGTGCACGTAGTTTAGAAGGTTTCAATGTTCAAGTCATCATGGAAAAATTCAGCGGTGGTGGACATTTAAACAATGCAGGAGCACAAATAAAAACAGGTAATATCACTAAAGTCAGAACTGATTTAATTGAATTATTAGACGAAGCTTTACAGGAGGAAAAACCAATGAAAGTCATATTAATTAGAGATGTAAAAGGTAGAGGTAAAAAAGGTGAAGTTATAAATGTTGCGAATGGCTATGGCAACTTCTTATTAACAAGTAAGAACGCTATAGAAGCAACAAATGAAAATCTTCAATCTATTGAAAATGAAAAGGCAAAAAAAGAAGAACAAGAAAAGAAACTGTTTGAAGAAATGAAATCTTTAAAAGAAAAAATTGAAGGATTGCCTGTAAAAGTTTTTGTAAAAATAGGGGAAAGCGGGAAGTTATTTGGTAAAATAAATTCTAAACATATTTCCGCAGAGTTTAAAAAACAAAACGGATTTGAAATTGATAAAAGAAAAATACAATTAAAAGATAATATTTCTACATTAGGTAGTTATAAAATTGATGTAAAATTACATAAAAATGTCACAGCTAAAATAGAAGTATTAGTTGTAGAAGAGTAGGAGTGTATTATGGATAAGATAACTCCCCACAATATTGAAGCTGAACAATCAGTTTTAGGAAGTGTGTTTGTAGATCAAGGCACAATGAAAACCTTGGTTGATAAATTAGATCGAGATGATTTTTATAAAAATCAGCACAAAGTAATCTTTGCCGCAATGGTAGAGTTATTTAAAGATGATATAGATATCGACTACACGACTTTATCAAATAAGCTAGATTCTAAAGATTTACTTAATGATGCAGGTGGGATCGACTATATTATAGGTCTAATTAACTATGTGCCGTCGGTTGTTAACTTAAGCAACTATATCAACATAGTGAAGGATAAATCGATTACTAGAAGAATTATGGAGGCTTGTAGAGTTATCATTGAGAAGGGATTTTCTTCAGATGATGCTATTGATTTTGTAGATAGTTCAGAAAAAATAATTTTTGATATCGCAAAAGAAAGAAGAACCACTGATTTTGTAAAAATAGGTGAAGTGGCTGAACAAGTAATTACTAAGACTGAAAACACTAAAGATAATCAAGGTAAAATTACTGGTCTAGACACTGGTTTTGATGTCTTAAATGAGTATACTTTAGGACTACAACCATCAGAACTAACAATCATTGCAGCAAGACCATCAATGGGTAAATCAGCATTTGCACTTAATTTAGCTACTAATGTAGCTAAGATGAAAGATAAACCATATGTTGCTTTTTTTAGTTTAGAAATGGGTAGTGATCAATTAGTAAGTAGGATGCTTGCTTCTGAATCACGTGTTCATGGTAATAAAATACGTACAGGTCATTTATCAAATACTGAATGGAGACAGTTGAGTTTTGCTCAAGAAATACTGTCAAAGCTTAACATTGTATTTGATGACTCTGGTACAGTTAAGATTAATGATTTAAGACAAAAATGCCGTAAATTAAAACAAGAAAAAAGATTAGATTTAGTAATAATAGATTATCTACAATTATTAAGTGGTTCTAATCCGGGTGTAAATAGAGTTCAAGAAGTATCTGAAATTTCAAGAGTCTTAAAAGAAATGGCACGTGAAATGAAGATACCTGTTATAGCCTTGTCACAGTTATCAAGAAATGTAGAAAGAAGAGATGATCGCAAGCCTGTAATGGCTGATTTAAGAGATTCTGGTTCAATAGAACAAGACGCGGATATTATCTTATTCTTATATCGTGATGATTACTATAATCCTAAAACTACTGATAGACCTAATCAAGTGGATATCTTTATATCTAAAAACCGTCAGGGAGCAACAAATACGGATGGATTCAGGTTATCATTTAATAAACCTTGTAGTTATTTTGAAAATCTACATGGAGCATCTGTTGATGAGGATTTAGATATTGATTAATTGATTTTTAAAACATACAAAAAAACACATAGTTCGTAACTTAAGTTACGAACTATTTCTGTATATCTCTATATAATTAAATCGGACTAGGAGTGGTTGCTATGAATAATATATTTAAAAAGCTAAAAAGCACCTATAAAAACAGTTCTGATGTAACTCATAGAATGAGGTTTTTAATTGATAAATTAGCTGAAAACTCAAATCTTGAAAAAGATGAATTTTTATATATTATTGAAAACATGACAGTTATTGATAAAGAATATCTATTTAGTAAAGCCTATGAGGCAAAAAATGTTTACTATCAAAATAGAGTTTATTTGCGTGCTCTTATTGAAATATCTAATTATTGTAATGGAGGATGTAAATATTGTGGAATAAATTACAAGTGTGATGGTGTTGACAGATATAGGTTAAATAAAGATGAAATTATTGAATGTTGTAAAATTGGTTATGATTTAGGATACAAGACATTTGTACTTCAAGGTGGAGAAGACTCTTATTATACTGATGATGTAATAGTTGAGATATTGAGAACTATTAAAAGAAAATTTCCTGATGTGAGAATTACTTTGTCAATAGGAGAAAGATCGAAAGAATCATATCAAAAGATTTATAATGCTGGTGCAGACAGGTATTTATTAAGGCATGAGACTGCTTCAAGAAGATTATATGAGTTTATTCATTATAGTTTCATGAGTTTTGATAATAGGAGAAAATGTTTAAGAAATTTAAAAGAAATTGGATTCCAAGTGGGTGCTGGGTTTATGGTAGGGTTACCTACTCAAAACAATGAGGATTTAGTTAAAGATTTAATGTATCTAAAAGAATTAGACCCGGAAATGATTGGAATAGGACCATATTTGTGTCACGAAGACACTGAATTAAGAGGTAACGACTCTGGTACTTTAGAAGAGACTTTAGTAATGGTAGCATTAACTAGGTTACTTGTACCTAAAGCATTATTGCCAGCGACAACTGCACTTGGCACTTTAGATGAATATGGTAGAGAAAAGGCTTTGAAAGCTGGTGCGAATGTTATGATGCCTAATATAAGTCCTAATGAGAATAAAGCTAAATATGAAATCTATCAAAATAAGATTTGTGCTACTGATTATAGTATAAAATCAAGATCAGATATAGAAGATAGAGTAAAAATAGTTGGACACATAATAGATTTTGGTGTTGGAGACTATTTTGATTTTGAAAGGAAAGAATAATTATGAAAAAAATGATTGATAAAGAGTATATAAATAAAATAATAAAGGCGGGAGAGCATCCTACTCACGATGAAATACAAAATATATTAGTTAAAGCAAGTAGAAGAATTAAGTTAAACCATCTAGAAATATCAATGTTAATGAGTGCTTATGAAGATGTTCAAGTTGAAAAAATATATGACATAGCTGGGAAAATAAAAAGAGAAATATACGGTGAAAGAGTAGTTATGTTTGCTCCTTTATATATTTCTAACTATTGTGTTAATAATTGTAAGTATTGTGGTTTTAGAAGAGATAATAAATTTCCTAGAAAAAAATTAACTCAAGAAGAGATAAAAAAACAAGCTATTCAACTTGAAAGACTTGGACATAAACGTCTTGCTCTTGAAGTAGGAGAGTCACCAAAAGAAACACCTATTGATTATGTCTTAGAATCAATAAAAACAATTTATGATAATAGTTCGATTAGAAGGATTAATGTAAATGTTGCGGCTGCTTCAGTTGAAGAATTAAAAAAACTTCATGAAATTGGAATTGGAACCTATATTCTTTTTCAAGAAACCTATGATGAAGATGCTTTTAAAGAAATGCATCCTGCAAGTATTAAAGGTAATTACGATTACCATTTATATTCATTTGATAGAGCTTTTAAAGCGGGAATCGAAGATGTTGGTGGAGGAGTTTTGTTTGGCTTGGCTAACTACAAATTTGAAGTGTTATCATTAATAATTCACAATGAATATTTAGAAGATAACTATGGATGTGGATTCCATACAATAAGTGTTCCAAGGCTCAAAAAGGCTGAAGGTATGAGTTTGGATGACTATCCTAATATTGTATCTGATGAAGAATTTAAAAGAATAGTGACGGTTATTAGGCTTTCAGTTCCTTATGTTGGAATAATTTTATCAACTAGGGAAACTAAAACAATGAGAGAAGAATTAATTGATCACGGAGTTTCTCAGGTAAGTGCAGGTAGTAAAACTGAAGTTGGTGGGTATCATGATGAAATAGAAGAAGAGCAAGCACCAGATCAATTTGAATTATCTGATGAAAGAAGTGTAATGGAAGTAACTAAAGGTCTAATTAAT
>Ga0209633_10003760_pt1 | contig 13932 bp, 12 predicted proteins | sample Cruoilmetagenom1_FD_187290 | JGI IMG/M metagenome (GOLD analysis project Ga0209633, IMG submission 187290) | Oil polluted marine microbial communities from Coal Oil Point, Santa Barbara, California, USA - Sample 1 (SPAdes) (version 2) | ecosystem: Environmental > Aquatic > Marine > Oil seeps ... | reverse complement strand
CCCCCAGCGCCGGGTCATGGAGCGCGTCACCATCACGGGCGACCGGCCCATCGGCGTGGAGCGCGCCGATCCGACGAGCGTCCAGCGCGCCAAGGCGAAGATCGCCGGCGCCGTCGCCCATGGCGGGCACACGCCAAAGGCGCCGCTCGACTAAACCGCCATGCGCGCCCGCGTAATGACCGTCATCGCCGAATAGAAGAACTCGCCCTTGGCATTGAGCGCCGTGAGGTCGGCGAGCCAGGCTTTGGCCTCATCCGCCGTCACCGCGCCCTGGCCGGCGGCGAAGCCCGCCATCAGCTGTGCGGCCCAATAGGTGAAGCTGTGCTGGTGGTTTGCGGTGATCAGCATGGGCAGTGACGTTTGCTCGATCGCCGTGAACCCCGCGCGCCGCAGCCGGCCGGCCATGCTGGCGGGCAGGTTGGGGTGGTGGCAATGCCCCTCCCAAGCGCCGAGAACGCGGCCCATGAGGTCGGCGTCGCCCCCGTTGAAGACGACCGAATCCCAGTTGGTCGCCAGATGGACGAGGCGCCCGCCGGGCTTCAACGTGCGATGCACCTCGGCGATCGCGCCGTCAACCGCATCGATGTATTCCAGCACCTGCACCGAAAATGCCGCGTCGAAAACGCCGCCATCAAAGGGAAGCTCGAGCGCCGAGGCGATGTGGAACTCTGCCGCGGGTGCATCACTGCAATGAGTGCGGGCGCCGTCGATCTGATCCGCGCTGATATCAACACCGCAAGCGCGCCCATCCTCGCCGACCGCCAGCGCCACGTCACGCAGATATGCGCCGCCGCCGCAGCCGATCTCCAGCACGCTCTCGCCGGTGCGCGGAGCCAAAGCTTCGAAGACGGCCGCGCGGCGAACCGCTATCTCGTGGCTGCGCGCCACCGAGCGTTGGATCCGCGCCATGTCGCCGGAAAAGTCCATGTCCCGTCCCCGTCCGTGTTGGGGCGGAGACTAACGTCGCCGAGCGTGTTGGTAAATTGGTGTTACCTTTTCGGCGCCCAGGCTACGCCGGGCAGCTTCTTGGGCGTGGTCCCCTTGAGCGCACGGCTCATGAACGCCTTCCAGATCCAGGCGGGCAGGGCGCCGCCGGTGACGCCCTTCATCGGCTTGGCGTCATCGTTGCCGACCCAGACGCCGGTTACCAGATCGGGCGTGTAGCCGATGAACCAGGCATCGCGAAAGTCCTGGCTGGTGCCGGTCTTGCCGGCGGCCGGGCGGTCGGCGAGCCGGGCGGCCTTGCCGGTTCCCCATACTATGACGGCGCGCAGCACGTCGTTCATCGCCGCGACATGGCTGGCGGCGATAACGCGGCCGAGCCCGGAGCCCCGGCGGCGGTAGAGAACCCGGCCGCCACGCGTCCTGATCTCGGCGATCCCGTAGGGGAAGATGCCGGTGCCGTTATTGGCCAGCGCCGCATAGGCGCCGGTCAACTCCAGCATCGTCACTTCGCTGGCGCCCAGCGCGATCGAGGGATGGGCACGAAGCTGGGTGCGGATACCAAGACGCCGAGCCACACGGATAATCTGCTTGCGCCCGACCTTTTCGCTCACTCGCACGGCAACCGAATTGAGCGAGCGCGTCACGGATTCACGCAAGGTGACCTCGCCATAGTATTTGTTGGCGTAGTTGCGCGGGCGCCAGCGGCCGACGCGGATCGGCGCGTCGCGGAATTTCGCGTCTGGCTCGATCCCGGCCTCGATCGCGGCCAAGAAGACGAAGGGCTTGAATGCCGAGCCGGGCTGGCGTTTGGCTTGGGTGACGCGGTTGAACTTGCTCGCCTGATAGTCGCGGCCGCCGACCATCGCGCGAACGGCGCCATTGGTCGACAAGGCGACCAGCGCGCCTTGGCCGACGCGAAGGCGCGGGCCGAAACGCTTCAGATGTTTGGCGACCTCCTCCTCGGCGATCTTCTGCATCCGGGCATCGAGCGTGGTGATGACCACTAGGTCGCGTTGTACATCGCCGACATAGTCCTTGATCCGCGCCCGCGCCCAGTCGGTGAAGTAATGCCGCGCACCGGCGCCGAGATTGGCGCGAAGCTTATGCTTACGCGCGATCGCGCGGGCGGCGCGGCGCTTGGTGATATAGCCCGCCTCGATCATGTCGATGAGGACGACCTTGGCGCGATTGGCCGCGGCGGCCGGATTATTCGCCGGGTTGTGGCGCGACGGCGCCTTCAGGAGCCCCGCCAGCATTGCCGCTTCATAGAGGTTCACCAACCGCGCCGGCTTGCCGAAATAGCGCCGCGCGGCGGCGTCGACCCCGTAGGTCCCCGAGCCCAGATAGACGCGGTTGAGATAGATCGTGAGGATCTGTTCCTTGGTGAAGCGCCGCTCGAGCCAAAAGGCGAGCAGCGTCTCCTGGACTTTTCGGCGCACGGTACGCTGGCGGGTCAGGAAGAGGTTCTTGGCAAGCTGCTGGCTGATGGTCGAGCCGCCCTCGCGAATGCGCCCTTCGCGCAGATTGACCCAGAGCGCGCGCGCCAAGCCCATGAAATCGACACCGATATGCTTGTAAAAGCGGCGGTCTTCGGTCGCGATCACCGCCTGGGCCAGGTATTTCGGCACGTCGCGCAGGCGGATTGCCGAACCATAAAGATCGCCGTAGCTTGCCAGCGTGGCGCCGTTGCGGTCCTTGAAGACGACCGCGGGGGCGCGCCGCGCCGCCTCCAGCTTGTCGACATCCGGCAGGTCGTATGCGTACCAGGCGACCATCGCGACCACGGCCACCAGGCACCAGACGAAGGCAACGAAGCCCCATTTGAGCGACCAGCGGAAGGCGCTACCCCAGGCGCCCCGCGGCTTCGGTTTCTTGGGTGAGCTGCGCTGCTTTCGCGGCTTGCCCGGTCCACGCCCAGCGGCCGGCCCCGGCTTCGCTGCGCCGCCGGGCGAATGGGTGTGCTTATTTAGTTGCCGGTCGTTGGTCGCCATGGTCCGCTGTGTTGTCCGAACGGGTCATTCTGCCGCCGCGTACGCGCCGCGCGAGGATATCGGCGCACCTAAATGTTGGGCTGCACCAACCTAGGTACGCGCCGAAACTGTGTCGTCATCCCTTAACGGAGTGTTAACCGCCGCAGAATTGCCACATGGTCCGCGGGGTTTGCGGCAATTGAATGACGATCTCCCGCGCGACCAACGCCGGGTCTTCTTGCTGGGGTTATTTGAAAATCTCGCCTTTGCGTACGCCCCAAAATTGGCCGCGCGCGAGCCAGCCGCGATAGCCCTTGACCTGGACCCGGCACCAGCGGCGGCCGCAAGCGAGCAGCCGGGCGATCACCTTGGGTTCCAGCTGCGCCACGGCCGGCGCGTTGACCGCGGGGCGGCGGCGCAGAACCCTGCGCCGGCCGGTCACGATCACGGTCCGCCGGCCGGTCAGGGTCGCCTGGTGGACCCAGCCTGTCGCCCCCTCCCAATCGCGCACGCGGCGCCAGGTCTCGAATTCGGCGATCACCTGCAACGGCAGATTGCGGCGGCGCAGCACCCATTGGACGGGATAGCGGGCGCCCGGCCCGGTGCGTACGTTCACTTTTCCCGTCTTGATCGCGACGAAACGCGGGATCGGGCGTTTCTTCTCTGCCGCAGACGATGGCAGCGCGGCGAGCGACATCGCCGCGAGGCCCGCAACGATCGCAAGAAGGGCGAATGCGGAACGGCGCGAGCGCTGGGTCGGCGCAGACCTGGTGGCGGCCATTGGGTGCGGGCTGGATTGCGACACTGGGTACCCCTTATCGGCGAGTGCGGTAGCCGGGGTCAAGGCCCTGCTCGGCAGGTTGGGTCCCGCCGGCTGCTGCGGCGTTGCCGCTGGACAACCACGGGGCCGCTTGCTATGGGCATGGCATCTGAGTTTTCTTCGGGAAAGGCACGGCATGGCGCAGCCCAAGCCGCTCGTAGTGGTCACGCGCAAGCTCCCGGACGTTATCGAAACGCGCCTGATGGAGCTGTTCGAGACGCGGCTGAACCGCGACGACCGGCCGATGAGCCAGGCGGAGATCACCGAGTCTGTCAAGACCGCCGACGTCCTGGTGCCGACCGTGACCGACCAGATCGACAAGGCGGTTCTGACCAGCGCCGGACCGCGCCTCAAGCTGATCGCCTCGTTCGGCACGGGCGTCGACCATATCGACCTGGCCGCCGCCCGCCAGCGCGGCATCTCGGTGACCAACACGCCGGGTGTGCTGACCGAGGACACCGCCGATATGACGATGGCGCTTATCCTCGCGGTGCCGCGGCGGCTCACCGAAGGCGAGCGCGTCATCCGCTCGGGCGAATGGGAAGGCTGGGGACCGACCCTGATGCTCGGCCGCCGGATCTGGGGCAAGCGCCTCGGCATCGTCGGCATGGGCCGGATCGGCCAGGCCGTCGCCAAGCGGGCCTTGGGATTCGGTCTCTCGGTCCACTATCACAACCGGCGGCGGGTTCATAAGGACATCGAGACCGAGCTTGAGGCGACGTACTGGGAAAGTCTCGATCAGATGCTCGCCCATATGGATATCGTCTCGATCAACTGCCCGCACACGCCGGCGACTTATCACCTCTTGTCGGCGCGACGGCTCAACCTGATGAAACCGACCTCCTACATCGTCAACACCTCGCGCGGCGAGGTGATCGACGAGAACGCATTGGCGCGCAAGCTCGCCTCCGGGCAGATTTCGGGCGCCGGGCTCGATGTCTTCGAGCACGAGCCGGCGGTCAACCCCAAGCTCATGGAACTCGACAACGTCGTGCTGCTGCCGCATATGGGCTCGGCCACGCTGGAGGGCCGTGTCGATATGGGCGAGAAGGTGATCATCAATATCAAGACGTTCATCGACGGCCACACGCCGCCCGACCGCGTGCTGGAGACGATGTTCTGATGTGCCGCCGCTCGGCCCGCTCCAATGCCGGCCCGGCTTTCCGGCCGTAACCCATCTATGCTTTAGTATCGCGCCGGGCGCGGGGCCCGGTTGTTGGAAGGCGTGGCGGCGAGGGGTCGATGATCGTCCGGACCAGTATCGTGCTTGTCGTGACGGGGACGCTGTTCACGCTCATCGGGCTGTTCGCGCCGGCCGCCAATCTCGGTGCCGCGGCGACGCCGGCAAGCTTCTATCAGATCGTCGGCGGCCTGCTCGATTGGAAGGTCGGGGCGCCCGAATTACCGGCAGGGCTCAAGGCCATCGAAATGCGTCTGCTGGGTGGGGCCGCGATCCTGCTCGTATCGGCGTTCCTCGCGATCGGCATGGCGATCTTCAAATTTCTGCGCGGGAGCCTCATTCCCTGCGTAATCATGACCCTGGCCGCGGGGTTCCTGATGTTCACCATGGCCGGGATAAGGGACGTGGCGGTCGCGGTGCCGCAGTCCTATGGCTGGATCCTGTTGATTGCGGGCTCGCTGGTCGCCTCCGTGACCGCGGTGTTCAACTTGTTTGGTCCGGGTCCCGAGGAGGCCGCGCGCCGCAAAACGATGTCGGAGGCGCCAAAGAAGCGCGGGCGCCTGCCCTTCGAGGTCGAGGCGCCAACCCAGTCGGAAGTCCAGCCGGAACCCGTGGCACCGCCCCAACCATCGCCGCCGAAATCCGCCCCGCCGAAACCCGCAGCGCCAAAGGCCGCGCCGCCACTGAAACCGGCACCCTCGCCCAAGCCGTCGCCGTCGCCCAAACCGGCGCCCAAGCCAGTATCGCCGAAAGCTGACCCGGCCGAGCCCAAGCATCTGGCGTCGAAAGCAGGCGATGCCAAGCCGGCCCACCCCAAGGCCCCGGATGGGCCGACGCCGAAAGCTGGCCATCGGGAGGTTTCGCCGGATACACTGGCGCCCATGCCCACGAGCGGATACAGCGGCGAAGAGCCAACGGAAAGCGGCGGCTGGGTTCTGTCCGGCTTCGACGCCAATGGCATGGCCGTGCGGCTCAACATTTCCGATATCGATTTGCGCACGGCCGACGACGGCATCCTGATCGGCCGCAACGCCAAGCAATGCCGGCTGGTGCTGAATGACGACAGCGTCTCGCGCCGTCATGCCCGGCTTTCGGGCGGCAATCCGCTGACCATCGAGGACCTCGACTCGGCCAACGGTACGGTGGTCAATCGCGAGGCGCTGGCGCCGGGCCAGAAAATACCGATCGAACCGGGCGTGGCGATCGAGATCGGAAGCGTGCGCCTGACGCTGGTCCGCTCGTAGCGGCCGAGCACGATCGGCTGCGGGGGACTGATCTTCGTGACTATTCCGCCGGGTTCGATGTAGGCGCCTTTCGGCGCGCCCGCTTACCTGTCGCCGTCTGTTGCTTGCCGCCCGCTCGGGCGTTGTCTGTCTCCGCGCCGCCCACTTTGGCGTTGTCTGTCTCAGCGCCGCCCGCTTGGGCGTTGTCCGTCTCTGCGCCGCCCGCTTGGGCGTTGTCCATCTCTGCGCCGCCCGCTTGGGCGTTGTCCATCTCTGCGCCGCCCGCTTGGGCGTTGTCCATCTCTGCGCCGCCCGCTTGGGCGTTGTCCATCTCTGCGCCGCCCGCTTGGGCGGCTTTGACCCGCAGCTTGTCGTCGTTGAGGACTTCGGCGGGCTTGGCCTCGCTCGGCAGCAGATGCTCGATGGCGTTGGCATAGTAGGACAGCATCTCGATGTCGCCTTCGCGGGCCGAGATGAGATCGCCCTCGGCCTCGGCCACCAGGTGACGCAGCCGCAGCAGACTAAGGCCGCGATCGATCGCGAGGTCCTCGTCGCCGTGCGGGATGTAGATATGCGCGCCCTCATCGGCCAGTTCGAGCAGGGTGCGATGGGTCGCGGCCTTGAGTTCGAGTTCGGTGAAAATGCGGTCGGGGTCGCGCATCAGCGTCGCCGCAACTGCGGAAACCGGCAGCACCGGGACGACCCGGCCGACCGCGTCCATCAGTTCGCCGACCAGCTTTGCCACCGCCGCGTGGCGGGTCTTTTCCGGCAGCCCCCGAAAATCGATCTTGCCCAGGGCGACATAGCTGCGCATCGAAATCGGCGTGCCGAAATTGACGCTGGCATAGCCGAATTTCTCCCATCGGCCGCGCGCCATCAGAGTGACGTTGTGGAAGACAAAGCGGGTGGTCGTCGCCAGCGTGCCGAAGAGGCCCTTGCGCCGCGCGCCAACATCGAGCTTTCCGATGAGCGTGCGATCCTCGAGCACGCGGTCATAGTTGAGGCCGACCGGAATGAATACGAGATCGCGCTCGGCTTTGGGATCGAAGCCCTTCAGCATGTAGTCGATGAGACCGTAGCGGGGTGGGCGCAGGCGGCCATCGCGCGTCAATCCGCCTTCGGGGTAAACCGCCTGGCTGACGCCGGCCTCGGTCGCCATCTGCACGTAGCGCTCCAGCACGCGCCGGTAAAGATCGTTGCCCGAGCCGCGGCGCACGAAGTAGGCGCCCATCGAGCGGATCAACTGCTGCAAGGGCCAGATACGCGCCCACTCGCCGACGGCATATGAGAGCGCCGCCTTCTCCGCAGCGAGGAAGCCGACCAGCACGTAGTCCATATTGGAGCGGTGGTTCATCACGAACACCACCGTCGATTTGGGATCGATCGTGGCGAAGGAGGCCTCGTCGGCATGGCCGAGCCGGACCCGGTAAAGCCAGTTCGCCACCGTCTTGGCGAACCAGTAGCCGACACGGAAATAGATGTAGGCATTGAAGGCCGGCACGATCTCGCGCGCATAGCGCTCGACATCGGCCATCACCGCCTCGCGCGGCTCGTTGCGTATCTTGGCCTCGGTGGCGGCGGCCTCCTGGACCTCGGGGTCGAACATCAAACGGTCGATCAGGACCCGCCGCTTGGTGAGCTCGAAGGCGGGGATCTCGATCTGCAGGCGGGTATTGGCTTCCTCGATCAGCCGGTTGACGCGGCGCCGGAAGAACCAGCGAACCGATGGCACGAGCATACGGTCGAGGACCGCCCAGCCCGCGAGCACGCCGGCGATCACAACCAGCCAAACCGGCAATGTGAGGGAACCACTCATAAGAGGGCGAGCTTAGCGCGTGCGCGCGCCGGGGCCAATCGCGCTGCATGGCGCGGCGCCGCCGCTCTGAATGCGGGGACGATCTACATCAATTTCAGATGCCGAGGATTGGCTGTACTTTGCTAGGGTAATTGCCGCACCTCGTTGGCCAAGAGCGCCCCAGCTGGATGGAGAACATGCCCAACAAGAAGACCTGGATTGTTGTCGCGGACGCTTCCGCGGCGCACGTTTTTTTGCTCGCCGGTCCGCGCCAGAACATCAGCCTGGAGCCCGTGCGCAAGCTGATCGCGGATATCAAGTCGAGCCGCGAGATCGCCAGCGACCGGCCTGGCCGTACCCATGATCGCGCCGGCCAGGGCCGGCATGCCGAGGAGCCGCCGACCGATCCAAAGCGCCATACCAAGCTGAGCTTCGCGCGCGAAATTGTCCGGTTTCTCGACGATGCACGGCGAAAGAACAGTTTCGTGCGTTTGCATGTGGTGGCGCCGCCGCAGTTCCTGGGCGACCTACGCGGCGTCATGAGCACGGAATTGCACGCGCTGGTCGACACGGAGATCAACAAGGACCTAACCAAGCTCTCGGTCCACGATCTTACCCCGCAGCTGCAGGATCTGCTTTACACGTAACGTCTCGGCTCGCGAAGTCTCGGCCGGGCCGGTCAGCCGAAATCGCGCAGCAGTTCGAGCGCCCGGTCGATGTCGCCGCCGGTATTGTACAAATGCGGCGCCAGGCGAAGTGACCCGGCGCGGAACGCCACATGGACGCCGGCCGCCGTCAAGGCCTCGTGAACCGCGCGGTTGCGCGCCGGCTCCCGGTGCGAGAAGAACACCAGCGTCGAGCGCCGCGGCCCGGGCTCGCGCGGGCTGGCGATTGCATAGAGGTTCGGGTCGAGGCCCTCGACGAAACGGGCGACCAGCGCCTGATCGTGCGCCGCGATCGCGTCCGCCCCGAGATCGAGCAAATGCTCGATGGCGGCGGTCCACGGACAGAAGTTGAAGAAGTTGGCGGTGCCGAAGAGATCGAAGGCCCGTGCGCCGCGACCCTCGCGCAGCTCCGTTGGTGGAATGCCTGAGCCCAGATCTTCGGCCGTCAGCATCGAAAGCCAATACGCCTGCAAGGGCCGCAATGTGTCGCGCAAGTCCGGACGAACCCAGGCGAAGCCGGTGCCGTAGGGCCCGCACAGCCACTTGAACCCCACGCTGGTGAAGGCGTCGACCGGCGCGGCGGACAGATCGAGCGGCCGCGCGCCGAGACCTTGCGATCCGTTGACGACGAAGATCACCCCGCGCGCGCGGCAGATTTCGCCCAATGCCTCGAGGTCGACCGCACAGCCGGAAAAAGAATGCACCCAGGTCGTGCAGAAGAGCCGCGTGCGCGGCGTGATCGCGGCTTCGAGTTCGTCGGGGGCGACGACGCGGTCGCGCGGGCGGATCGGAACCACCTTGACCCCGTGGTCGCGCTCGGGGATGCGCCAGGGCAGGACGTCGGAGGGAAAATCGCCGTCGAGCACCAGCACCTCGTCGCCGGCCTGCCAATCGAGCGAGTTCGCGATCAGGTGCAAACCGCGCGAGGCGCTGTTGCCGAGGATGATGTCGTCGGCCGGCACACTCACGAGCCGGCCGAGCGCCGCGCGGAGGCGCAAGGGCACGCCGTCGAAGCGCTCCTGCGTGAGCTCGAAAGGAGCGGTCTTCCAGCCGATCGCCTCGCGCGCGGCCTCTGCGGCGGCGAGCGGCAGGGCGCCCTGATGCGCGGTGTTGAGCCAGGCCCGGCCGGCGAAATCGCCGAAGCCCGGCAGCGGCCGCGAGATGTCAGTCATGTCCCGCCTTACTCGGTCGTGCGGCGCATCAGAGCTGCATGCCGCCGGCGACGGTGACGACCTGGCCGCTGATGTAGTTCGATTCCGGGGTGCAGAAGAGATAGACCGCGTCGGCCGCTTCTTCGGCCGTGCCGGCGCGGCCGATCGGGATCAGCTGCGACATCGCCGCGATCATGCCGGGCTGGATGCCGACGGCGATCTCGCGGCCGCCGACATCGATGGTCTTGCGTTCCTCCTTCTCGATCGCTTGCGTCAGCCGCGTCGCGATCATGCCGTAGGCGACGCAGTTGACGTTCACCTTGTAGCGGCCCCACTCCTTGGCCATCGTCTTGGTGAGGCCGGTGATCGCGGCCTTGGCGGCGGAGTAGTTGGCCTGGCCGGCATTGCCCGTGGTGCCCGCGACCGAGGAGATGTTGACGACCTTGCGAAAGACCTCGCGGCCTTCCTCGGCGTCCTTCTTGGCGGCGATGCGGATCGGCTCGGCGGCGGCGCGCAATATCCGGAAAGGCGCGGTGACGTGGACGTCGATCATGGCCTGGAACTGCTCGTCCGACATCTTCTGGATGACGTTGTCCCAGGTAAAACCGGCATTGTTGACGATGATGTCGAGCCCATCATATGCGTCGAGCGCGGCCTTGACGAAGCGCTCGCCGAAATCGGGCGCGGCGACGTCGCCGTTGCAGGCGACGGCGGTGCCGCCGACGGCCTCGATCGCGCCGATGGTCTCGCCGGCCGGGCCGTCGTCGAGGTCGTTGACGACGAGCCGCGCGCCCTCGCTGGCGAGCTTGAGCGCAATGGCGCGGCCGATACCGCGCCCCGAGCCCGATACCAGGGCGACCTTGCCCGCGAGCTTTCCGCCATTTCCGTCGGCCATGATGCCCTCCCGATCTCATGTGTTTCCGCGAGACTAGCCATGCCGCCGCTTCGCGCAAGCATGCGCACGCATTGACAAAAGACTAGACGATCGTCTAGTAAACTCGCATGAGCCAGAAGACGAAGGTCAAACTTCTCGATGTCGGGCTCGACGCGGTGCGGCGGCGCGGCTTCGCGGCGGTCAGCATCAAGGACATCGTCGAGGCGGCGGGCGTGCCCAAGGGCTCGTTCCACTATTACTTCGCCAGCAAGGACGTCTACGCCCTGGCGCTTATGGATCATTTCGGCCGCCATATGGCCGATGTGGCGGCCGCGATTGCCGCCGATCCGCAGCTTAGCGCGGTCGAGCAGCTACGCGGCTTTTTCCGCTCCTACGCGGCGCGCATGGCGGAGGAAGACCATGCGACGGGCTGCCTGCTCGGCGTGATGGCGGCGGAGGCGGGCGATCTCGCGCCGCCTGTGCGGGCGCGGGTCGAGGCCGGGCTTGCGGCGTTCGCGGGGTTTCTCCTGCCGACCATTCGCGAGGCGCAAAAAGCGGGGGCGATTGCGGCCGAAGTCGAGCCCGAGGCGCTTGCGCGGATGCTCGTCAACGCCTGGGAGGGTGCGCTGCTGCGGATGAAAGCCGAGGGCAGCGATGCGCCGCTCAAGGATTTCGAGGCAGTGGTGTTCGGCCCGCTGTTGCGTAGCGATGCGTGAAGTAAAGTTGGCCGGTCGTCTAGTATTCTGAAGCGCGGCTAGCCCACTTGGCGGTTATGGCCTTCCCAGAACGGCGCGCGCAGCTCGAACTTCTGGATCTTGCCGGCGCCCGATTTGGGCAAGGGTTCCTGGCGCACCGCCACCGTATGCGGGCATTTGTAATGCGCGATCAGCGTGCGGCAGTGCTCGATGACGGCATCGGGATCGGGGCTCTCGCCCTCGCGCGGTACGACGATCGCATGCACGGCCTCGCCCCATTTCTCGTCGGGGATGCCGATCACCGCGCATTCGGCGAGGCCGGGATACTGCATGACCGCGTTCTCAACCTCGGCTGAATAGACGTTCTCGCCGCCGGTGATGATCATATCCTTGACCCGGTCGACGATGGTGATGAAGCCGTCCTCGTCCATGGTACCGCCGTCGCCGGTATGCACCCAGCCGTCCTTCAGCGTCGCGGCGGTCTGCTCGGGCTTGTTCCAGTAGCCGAGCATGGCGGTGGCCCCGCGCACGCGGACCTCGCCGACCGTCCCGCGCGGCACCTCGTTGCCCGCTTCGTCGACGATCTCGACCTCGACCGCGACGACGGGCCGGCCGACCGAGCGGATCTTCTCCGCCTTCGGGCCCTCGAGCACGTGGTAGTCGGAGCCGAGCAACGTGACCAGCGGCGCCAGTTCCGTTTGGCCGTAGGCGTGAATGAACTTGGTCTCCGGCATCTTCTCCATCGCTTCTTTCAGGATCGAGAGCGTGATCGGCGAGGCGCCGTAGATCAGTCGGCCGAGGTTGCTGGTGTCGGTGTTTGCAAGCGCCGGGTCCTGCAGCAGCATGCCGATCATTGTTGGCACCAGCAGCGACAGCGTCGGATCGAAATCCTGTACGGCCTTCAGGAAAACCTTGGGCTCGAAGCCCGGGATCATCGCGTGCGAGCCGCCGAAGGTGGTGACCGAGAACAACATCGCACTGCCGGCGATATGAAAGAGCGGTGCGGCGTGAAGCTGGCGGTCCTGATCGGTCATGTTGACGCCGGAACCGAAACACATGGCGCTGGTCCAGAGCGCCCGGTGCGGCAGCATCACGCCCTTGGGGAAGCCGGTCGTGCCGCCGGTATAGAAGATGCCGGCGAGGTCCTCGCCATGGCGGACGGCGTCCTCGGCCGGGCTCGCCTCCTCGACCAGCGCCTCGTAGCTGAGCATGCCGTCGGGGGTCGGTCCGTCGCCGGCATGGATCACGAACTCGACCGACGGGCAGGCTTGCGCGATCTCCGCACCCGCGGCGGCGAACATGTCGTCAACCACGAGGAAGCGTGCCTCAGAGTCCTTGATCGAATAGATGTTCTCCGGCACCGACCAGCGGATATTCATCGGCACCACGTTGCCGGCCGCCCAGAAGGTGCCGTAATAAAATTCGGCGTAGCGATCGGAGTTGAGCGACAGCATCGCCACCCGGTCTTCGGGCTTGAGGCCGAGTTTGTGGAGCGCGCCCGCGTAGCGCGCGATGCGGTCCTGCAGCTCGGCCCACGTAAAGCTGCGTTTGTCGGAGATCATCGCGATCTCGTTGGGCGTCATCTTGGCCGCCCGGCGCAGGCCCTGGGTCAGATACATCCAGCCATCCTCCCGGTCTTCGACGTCTTTTAGTTTCGACGTCTTTTAGTTGTGTGGAGATAGCGTATCGGGACTTGGGGCCGGGTCAAGCCGGTTGTCGGGCGGCAAGGCCCGGCGGCACCTCGCGAAACCACCAAGCCTGCCCGCGCATGACATAGACGGCGAACCGCTGCCGCCCCGTCATCAGTGATCTCGTCGGCTGGCGGTCGCACCCGCGACAAAGCCGACCAAACTGCTACTTCGCCGCGACCACCATGATCTCGACCGTGTAATCGGGCGCGGCCAGCGTCGCCTCGACGCAGGCGCGGGCCGGCGGATTCTCCGCATCGACCCAGGCGTCCCAGACCGCGTTCATGTCATTGAAGGTTGCGATGTCGGTGATCCAGATCGTCGCCGTCAGGAGTTTCGACTTGTCGGTGCCGGCCTCCGCCAGATAGGCGTCGATCTTGTCGAGGATATTCTTCGTCTGCTCGCCGACCGTTGCGCCGGGTTTGTCGCCGGCGACCTGGCCCGCGAGATAGACGGTGTCGCCGCGCGTTACGATCTGGCTCATGCGCGGACCCACATGCGAACGTTGGATGCTCATACTGTTCTCGCTTGCTGGGAAGTTGTTCGGGGCGTGCTCAATGTCGCCGACCGGCTACCCGGTCTGGATATCACAAACAGCAGCCCCGGCGAATCGGCCCCATTGCGGATAAGGTCACGGTTCGATGATCCGTGTCGGCGCACGCGTTGGGTCAGATACGCCCGGTCTCCCTTCCGGTCTTCGTCGTCTTTTAATCGTGTGGCGGTAGCGTGTCGGCTTCGCGCCGCCCGTCACGCAGGTCCGCGTGCCAGTTGCGGCGACGCGGCGGTCCTTGCCGGGTCATGCGCGATCCCTATACTCGCGCCCGATCCCGGCAATCACCGCCGGGGCAGAGGAGGTCCGCCCGCATGTCGACGCCCAAGAAAGGCGCTGTGAAGAAGGTCGTGCTCGCCTATTCGGGCGGGCTCGA
>Ga0209633_10003759_pt1 | contig 13939 bp, 13 predicted proteins | sample Cruoilmetagenom1_FD_187290 | JGI IMG/M metagenome (GOLD analysis project Ga0209633, IMG submission 187290) | Oil polluted marine microbial communities from Coal Oil Point, Santa Barbara, California, USA - Sample 1 (SPAdes) (version 2) | ecosystem: Environmental > Aquatic > Marine > Oil seeps ... | reverse complement strand
TGCCGGGTGTACTGCGCTGTCAGGGGCGAGGGATGAATGATTATGTACGGCCGGCCGGGCTGACGCTGGCGCACTTCTGGGTCGCTTTCGGGACCTTTCTCGTGGCCGTCTTCCTGGGGCTGTACCAGGTGCTTGAACGTGCCGAACTGATTCCCGTCTGGGCTGAAGGCTACTATATGTCGGTAACCGCGCATGGCATGATCATGGCCTATGTGCTGACCACTTTCTTTATCCTCGGGTTTGGTTATTACACGGCCGCCAGCAGCCTGCAGCGGTCAGTCTGGAGTATGTCGCTGGCGTGGACCGGGTTCTGCACCATGCTTGCCGGCGTCATGCTGGTGGTTTATGCCATCGTTACCGGTCAGGCGACCGTCCTGTATACCTTCTATGCGCCACTGACGGCGCACTGGACATTTTATGCGGGTACCCTGTTGCTGCTGGCCGGGTCGCTCGGCTGGGTCCTGAATATGTTTGCGATGACGGTGCAGTGGAAGCGTGCAAACCCCGGTCAGCCTTTTCCCCTGCCGATGTTCGCAACCACGGCCAATGCCATTCTGTGGTCGTGGACGCTGGTCGGCGTCGGTTGCAGTGTCATGTTCATGCTGCTGCCACTGTCGCTGGGATGGGTTGATTCAATTGATGTCGGACTTAGCAAGACCCTGTTTGCCTGGACCCTGCACCCGATTACCTACTTCTGGCTGATCCCCGCCTACATTGCCATGTACACGATTGTTCCCAGGGTGGCTGGCGGTCGCCTGGCCAGCGACAGCATGGCGCGTGTTGCCTTTATCCTGTTGCTTGTCTTTGGCCTGCCGGTGGGCATGCATCATCTCTATGCTGACCCGTTCCAGGCGACCGGCTGGAAGCTGCTGGCCGCCTTCGGTAGCTTCATGGTTGCCGTGCCGACCCTGATTACGGGGTTTACCGTGCTTGCCTCGATGGAAATCGCGGGGCGACTAAGGGGGGGCAGGGGGCTGTTCGGCTGGATAACCGCCTTGCCCTGGAAAGAACCGGTGGTACTTGCCCTGGGGCTGGCACTGTTGCTGCTGACACTGGGTGGCTTCGGTGGGATTGTCAGTGCCAGCTACGGCATGAACAGCATGGTCCATAACACCATGTGGGTGCCGGCACATTTTCACCTGATATTTGCCGGTACCGTGATCACCCTGTATTTTGCCATCGCCTATCACCTGTGGCCGAAGCTGACCGGCAAGGGGCTGTATTCTGTCGGCGTGGCCAGGCTGCAACTCTGGTTATGGTTTGTCGGTGTCGCAATGCTGACACTGCCCTGGCATTATCTCGGGCTGCTATGGATGCCACGGCGTACGGCCTTTCTGCCGTATGCGCCGGAGGTCGTGCGGCAGTGGCAGCCATGGATGGACTTGATGGCCGTTGCCGGCGTTATCATGGTGGTATCGGCGCTGCTGTTTGTCTGGAATCTGCTGAAGACGCATGGTAACAGCAGGCGGCCGGTTGTCAGGCGTGAGCTGAAATTTGCCGAGCCGGTACGTCCGGTGCTCCGGCTTCCCGGACCCCTGAACGGGTTTGTGCTCTGGAATGTAATTCTCGTGGTCTACATGTTCATGGACTTCGGTTATCCGCTACTGCAGTTCTTCCTGATTGCGCCGCATAATGCACTGGCCTGGGGGTGGTGATAATGAGCAGTCCTGTTTTACGCGTATCCGGAACAACCCTCACTGTGCTGTTATGCGGCCTTGTCATGGCGTACGGCAGTGTGGCCAGTTCAGGTGCCAGTGAGACAGGGAAGCAGATTGCTGAACAGGGCGCGGCAAATGCCAGTGCGGTTGCCTGTGCCTTCTGTCATGGTGCCGATGGCGGTGGTAATGATGCCTCGGGTTTTCCGCGGCTGGCCGGTCTGAATGCAGCCTACCTGGAGAAACAGCTGCTGTCCTACCGGGACGGGACCAACAAGAACCCGGTAATGGCTTCCATGGCCACTTCACTTTCTCCCGGGGATCTCAAGGAGGTTGCAGCCTACTATGCAAATCTCGATGCTGTGAGTCATGTCATGGCACCTGCCGATGTACCGACTGCCACGGGAGAAAAACTGGCTGAGGACGGTGATTTCAGCCAACGCGGCCTGCCAGCCTGTGTGCAATGCCATGGTCCGGGTGGTCAGGGTGTCGGCAGCGCCTTCCCGCCACTGGCCGGCCAACCGTTCCTGTACCTCGTGAAACAGCTTGAGGCATGGAAGTCCGGTATCCGTGGAAACGATCCCCTCGGCATGATGAAGCATGTCGCCAAACTGCTGACCGCGGATGAAGTCCGTTCGGTAGCCGCCTGGTTTGCAGCGCAGCCGGTCAGTCAGGGTCCCAATAGCAAGGATAACAGGAAGGCAAAGCTAGTCGCGAAGACTGCAACGCCCGCCGTTCATACCGGGCCGGTTGCGCATCATGGTGAAGTTGAACCGGGCAGGGAGCCGAAGAATATTGGTTATTTTGTCCCGCCATCCCGCGAGGAGTTCCCGGACGGGCCGTTCGGCGAGAAGGTGAGACAGGGTGAGGCGATTTTTAATTACACCAATACCCATGAGGTTTCGCGCCAGTACGTGGGTAACGAGCAGGCCTGTTCCGGGTGCCACCTGGATGCCGGTCGGCTGGCCAATTCGGCGCCGCTATGGGGTTCGTGGGTCTCCTACCCTGCATATCGCAGGAAGACGAAAACGGTGAATACATTTATTGAGCGTTTGCAGGGGTGCTTTAAATATTCAATGAATGCACAGGGCTCAAAAGCAAAGCATCCGCCGGCAGCGGCAAGTGACACCATTGTTTCCCTGGTCAGCTACGCTTACTGGTTGTCGACCGGCGCCCCGACCGGGGACAGCAATATTGCCGGCCGTGGTTATGCCAGGGTTGCCGAGACCAGCCTGGGTTTTGACCCCGGGCGCGGCAAGCTTGTTTTTGAGAAGAATTGTGCCGTCTGCCATGGCGCGAATGGTGAAGGGCAGTGGGCACAGGGTGAGGTGGTCTTCCCGACGCTGTGGGGGCCGAACGCCTATAACTGGGGTGCAGGCATGCACAAGGTCAATACCGCGGCTGCCTACATAAAATGGAACATGCCGCTGGGTATCTCCAGCTCGGTACAGATGTATGCCCTGTTGACGGACCAGGAGGCCTGGGATGTGGCGGCATTTATGAATTCACATGAACGACCGCAGGATCCGCGCTTTGACGGCAATTTTTCCCGGACTGCCCGTAAGTTTCACAGTAGTAAATACGACTATTACGGCAAGTTGAAAAAGCCGGATGGCAAGTTGCTGGGTAAAGATGCACCACGCAAATGAGCACAGTCTGCCTTTTTGTGCGGGGATGTTGAACATGATTCGACTGTGTTTGTCGGTTGCGGTACTGGGGTTAATGCTGACCACCCGGGCACTGGCAGCTCCCTCATCCAGCGTGGCCTGGACGACAGAGACTGTGGCTTTGATCAGGAGCGGGAATCCGGTAACAGGCAAACAGCTGTCCTATGGTTGTGCTGGCTGTCATGGCACAGAGGGTCTGGGTGTGAGTCCTGCCTATCCGCATATTGCCGGCCAGGATGCGTTCTATCTGTTCAAGCAATTGCAGGATTTCAAGGACGGGTCGCGTGACAATCCGCAAATGACGGGGATTGTCGCGAGCCTGTCGGAACGGGATATGGCGGATATTGCAGCGTATTACGCAGCCATGCAGGGGGCTGCGCCAGTCAGGGGGAGCAGTCATTCCGCGGTGGTAGACCTGGTCAGTCGGGGGCAGGGCAGCCGCATGATACCGGCCTGCAGTGGTTGTCACGGAACAGGGGGGAAAGGGAATTCCGGTTATTATGGAATGCCGGTGCTGGCGGGCCAGAAGGCCGTGTATATCTCTATCGCCCTGCGTCAATACCGGGCGGGTGACCGGGCCAATGATGTCTACAGCGTGATGCGGGCAATTGCCGAAAATCTTACTGATAATGAGATAACGGTACTGGGGAAATACTACGCTACGCAGGATCCGCGCCAGTAGTCTTTCACTCTGATAACAACGGTGTTTTTCCGTGGATTTCGTGGCTATGATATCGATCATTATCAGGTTGAATCAGTGCCGGGAACCTGTCGGACTTAAATAAATGAGGTGCTGAATGGGTAAACTGAATTTTCCATGGCTGGCGTTGGGGCTGGGATTAATGGTGGCAGCTGGTTTGCTGGCGTCGGGTGCCTTGTCGCCCGGGGCGGACTATGACCTGCCCTTGCTGACGATGTTGATCGTGAATGAATTCGGCTTTTTTGTAACGGCGATTGGCGCAGGTGTAGGGATTAACTCCCTGCTCAAGGACGGTGTACAGCCGACCTTGCTGATGGTGGTCGTTGCTTGTGCAGTGATGGCCACCGGCTTTCTTTACCTGGCTATCAAATTGTGGCCGGGTATGTCGGCAGGCTAGTTATAACAGCGGATACATGCAAACCAGTCTCCCTGTTCTGTATTCTTTCCGTCGTTGTCCCTATGCGATGCGGGCACGGATGGCGATCAGCTATAGCGGTATTGCTGTAGAATTGCGTGAAGTTGTCCTGCGGGACATGCCGGCATCACTGCTGGCGTGTTCACCCAAGGCGACAGTGCCGGTGCTGGTGTTGCCGGATGGCCGGGTAGTGGAGGAAAGTCGGGATATAATTGGCTGGGCACTTGCAGTGAATGACCCGGACAGGTGGCAGCCTGATTCCGTGGATAGCATGCACCGGGAGATCAGTTGCCTGGTTGACGAGAATGATGCTGCCTTCAAACAAAGCCTGGACTGTTACAAATATGCGGAGCGGTATCCGGAACACCCGGCTGACTATTACCGCGTGCAGGGAGAATTGTTTCTCGGGGAACTGGAACGTCGACTGGACCAGCATGCCTGGCTCTGTGGTGAGCATATAAGTGTGGCGGATGTTTCGATTTTTCCTTTCATACGCCAGTTCGCACACGTTGACAAGACCTGGTTTGATGGTGCTGCGTACCCGCGGCTGCAGGCCTGGTTGAATTGCTTCCTGCAGTCCACCCTGTTTGCGGGGGTTATGCAGAAGTACCCGCAATGGCGGGAAGGGGATGTCGCGACAGTGTTTTCTGCTGGCGGCAGCAAGGCAACAGATACACAGGACAGGAAAAAATCATGTTGAAACGATTGTTATGTGCCGGGTTGCTGTTACTGGCGATGGCCATGCCGGCTCATGCTGGCTGGGAATTTCCGCTATTCAATACCGGGAGCCTGGATCCGGCCGGGCTGGATCGGGCATTTGAGTGCGAGGTCCAGCAGCTTATGGATGAACAGGCCGACCGCTTGCAGGGTGTGGATGCAGTCGTGACACGTTTTGGAAATACCATGGTAATTACCGGGCAGGCGCGGGATGCTGGCGATCGTGAGCGGATAGACCAACTGGTGCTTGATGCAGCAGGTATAACACGGGAGCAGCAGGGCAGTCCGGCAGTGGTGCCTGCCAGTACGCGTGGCTGTGAAGGGAAGGCCCTGGCATCCAACTCCAAGCGCAAGTTGATTGTAAAAACCAGCAGGGATTGCAGTTCGCTGCGGGTCGACGAGGACCTGCAAGGACAGATAAAAGGGCGGGTGTTCAATCATATTGCAGTTGCTTCACCGGACCCGGTGAAACAGCGTGCCAGTGCCGGGTTGCTGGCGGCGCAGGCAAACATGGCACTGATAAATGCCGGTGTTATCGATGCCCTGGACGGGAATCTCATCAAACTGGTTGCCCAGGATGGCGTGGTTTATGTGCTGGGTGAGCTGGATGCTGCCCTGCAGACTGAAATCAGGATGGTGCTGACGAAGCTTGCCGGTGTTGCTGAGGTGCAGTTTTATGTTGACTAGCCGGGCCTGATCGATGTCGGCACGCACCGTGTTTTCGATCATTGAGTCACCCATGCATCCGGATTTCTCCACGCTGTACACACGGCTGGGAATCAGGGAAAGCAAATTCAGCTCCATGCGCAAGGCCATCAGTGCGCTGAAAACGCAGGCCCCTGACCTGGTTGTTGCAGAATTCATGTATGGCTATGGCAATAATTACGCCGGAGTCAATGTCTGCAACCTGGATGTGTTCCTGTACAGTCTGCAGAAATATGCCCGGGATGCCAGTATTATAGTGCTGGTGGACCGGCACGAATATCAATACGTTGAAAAACTGGCTGCGTTATTTCCCTTGCATGCCGTGTTACGGCAGCCGGTGTGTGCGCAGGATATCGAACCCGTTTTGAGAGAGCACATGGAAATCACATTATGAGTATGCAAACGACAGAACCGGCTGTGACCGGCAATTCCGGTGCAACCGGCGTGTTGCTGGTGAACCTGGGGACACCGGAATCCCCGGCTGTTGCCGATGTGCGTCGTTTTCTCAAGGAGTTTCTCTGGGACCCACGGGTAGTGGAATTATCGCGCCCGGCGTGGTGGCTGGTGCTAAATCTCGTAATATTGAATACCCGTCCGCGGCGCTCGGCCAGGGCCTATGCAAAAGTATGGACTGATGCAGGCTCTCCCCTGATGGTGATCTCCAGGCGTCAGCATGTCGCGTTACAGGCCGAGCTGGACCAGCAGCTCGATGTGCCTGTACCGGTGGCGCTGGCCATGCGTTATGGCAAGCCATCGATAGCAGCAGGCATGCAGGAGCTGCGTGCAGCAGGTGTCAAACGCTTGCTGGTATTGCCGCTGTACCCGCAGTACTCGGCGACCACGACAGCATCCATTGTTGATGCTGTTGCGGATGAATTACGCCACTGGCGTGCCTTGCCGGAGCTGCGTTTCATTAACGACTATCATGAGCATCCGTCCTATATCACGGCGCTTGCAGACAGCGTTCGCCGCTATCAGGCAACGCATGGTGAACCCGACCGGCTGTTGCTGTCCTTCCATGGTATTCCGCAGGAATATGTCGATGCCGGTGACCCCTACGCGCAGCAATGCTACCGGACTGCTGAATTGCTGGTGCAGGCGCTGGAGCTGCCAGCTGACCGCTGGCAGCTGAGTTTTCAGTCACGCCTCGGACCAAAGCAATGGCTGCAGCCATACACTGACCATACGCTAACGGCGCTGGCGGCAGAGGGTGTAAAGAATGTCCAGGTGATATGCCCCGGCTTTAGTGTGGACTGCCTGGAAACACTGGAAGAAGTGGCGCTGGAAAACCGCGATACCTTTCTTGGAGCTGGCGGTGAGCAGTACGGCTATATCCCTTGTCTTAACGACGATGCATCACATGTTCGCCTGTTCTCCGCGCTGGTTTCCCGGCACACACAGGGGTGGGTCTGAGCATGTACAACTCCGGGTCATATGACGTGATGAATGGTTACCAACCATGAAAGCAATGATTCTTGCAGCCGGACGCGGTGAGCGTATGCGGCCCCTGACGGACACCGTGCCCAAGCCCTTGCTGCGTATTGGCGGCCAGACACTTATTGAGCGTCATGTCTATGCCCTGGCGCGGGCGGGTATTACCGAACTGATTATCAATCATGCGTACCTGGGAGAACAGATTGTGCAGGCGCTGGGTGATGGCGATGCCTACGGTGTGAGTATCAGTTACTCGCCTGAAACAGGCGGTTCACTGGAAACCGGCGGCGGCATTCTGAATGCATTGCCCTTGCTGGGGACTGCTCCGTTTCTGGTGGTGAACGGTGATATCTGGGCTGACTTTCCGTTTGATTCACTGCCGTCACAGCCAGACGGCCTGGCACACCTGGTCATGGTGGAGAATCCGGAGAACCATCCGCAAGGCGATTTTTCGCTGTCGGGGGGGCGGATGTCTCAGCAGGGTCCCGCGATGCTGACATTCAGTGGCATTGGCGTGTATCGACCGGAATTGTTTGCCGGCTGTACCCCCGGGGTGTTCCCGCTGGCTCCGATTTTGAGAAAGACGATGGATGCGGGGCAGGTGAGCGGCGAACATTACACGGGTAGCTGGTTTGATGTCGGTACACCGGAGCGACTGGACGCGGTGAATCGCGTGATCATTAATTTGCAGTGACAGGTTGCACCGGTGCTCTGCCGGGGTAACAGGTGTTGACGGGGTAGTACGACGATGGGCCAGGAAATCGAGGCGGTACGATTTACACCGGATGACTTTGTAGAGTATGCGGATCGCTTGCGCGCCGAGACAGCCTTGCTGGATGAGTGGTTCACTGCGGATATCTTCTCGCCCCGTGATCGTATGGGAGGCTTTGAACTTGAGGCATGGCTGATCGATAGCCTGGCGCGTCCGGCACCACTTAATGAAACCTTCCTGAAACAGCTGGACAATCCCTTGGTGGTGCCCGAGCTGGCGCGCTTCAATGTCGAGTTGAATGACCATCCACAGCACCTGTGGGGGTCCGCGCTCAGCCGCTTCGAGGCAAGCCTGGGTGCTACATGGCAGCAATGCAGGCAGGCGGCAGCCGATTTGCAGTTGCGCCTGCTGATGATCGGTATCCTGCCGACGCTGAAAGAGACCGAGCTCTCGCAGGCAAACATGTCTGATCTGAAACGCTATCGTGCCCTGAATGAGCAGATTCTGCGCCTGCGTGAAGGCCGGCCACTGGAGCTGGATATCAATGGCCGGGAACATCTCAGGGTGGCACATAATAATGTCATGCTGGAAGCGGCAACCACGTCTTTTCAGCTGCATCTCAAGATACATCCGCGTGTCGCCAGGCGTGCCTATAATGCGGCAATGATTGTGTCGGCGCCGCTGGTGGCGGTGGCAGCAAATTCACCTTATTTGTTCGGTCATGACCTCTGGAGTGAAACGCGTATACCGCTGTTTGAACAATCGGTCGCCGTTGGTGGTTTTGCCGGTGCCAGTCACGGGCCAATGCGACGGGTAACCTTTGGTTCCGGCTATGTGCGGCATTCCATCTTCGAATGTTTTGTGGAAAACGAGCAGCACTATCCCTTGCTGTTACCGATGCAGTTTCATGACGGACTGGAGCAGATGTCGCATGTGCGCCTGCACAATGGCACTATCTGGCGCTGGAACCGCCCCCTGATCGGCTTTGATTATGACGGAATACCACACCTGCGCATTGAACACCGGGTTATCCCTGGCGGCCCGACGATCGTGGACATGATCGCGAATGCGGCCATGTTTTATGGCCTGATGCAGGCCTTGATGAGTGCAGAGGTCCCGCCCGAACAGCAATTACCGTTTGCTGTGGCGCGCGATAATTTTTATGCGGCTGCCCAGCATGGGCTGGATGCGCACGTTACCTGGCTGGATGACCAGCGAAGCACTGTACGGCAGTTGCTGCTGGAGCAACTTGTGCCCATGGCGCGGCGGGGGCTGGAGCAGCTGGAGATCGACAGGGATGATATCAATCGCTATCTCGGCATTATCGAGGCCCGTGTGCGCAGTGGGCAGACCGGTACGGTCTGGCAACGGACTTATGTGGAACGCCATGGCGATGACCTGGCGGCAATGACAAATGCCTACTATGCGCACCAGGAAACGGGTGCACCGGTACATGAATGGGAAATCAGTTGAAGTAATGATGCTTAATGAAATAGAAAATTTGCCGGAGGGTCTGCTGGAAACACCCGTGGAGTCACTGGCGGAATTGCTGGGTGGCCCGACACTGATACATTTACCGGGGCGGCGCCCGGAACCGTTGTTCGTGACGGTGCTGGCACATGGTAATGAGAGCACCGGGTTTTATGCCATACAGTCACTGTTGCAGCAATACCGAAACCGGGAGTTGCCGCGTGCCCTGTCGATTTTTATCGGCAATGTCACGGCAGCCACTGAGGGGCAGCGTTTTCTGGATGGACAGGCTGACTATAATCGTGTCTGGCCGGGTACCGAACAGGTCGATGCCCCGGAGGCGCGGATGATGCAGAAGGTGGTGGACAGCCTGCGGGCGCGCCAGGCCTTTGCCAGTGTCGATATTCACAACAATACGGGGATCAATCCGCATTACGGCTGTATTAACCGTGTGGATAACCAGTTTCTGCATCTTGCCTCGTTATTCAGTCGCACAGTGGTGTATTTCATTCGTCCACGGGGCGTACAGTCGATGGCAATGTCGGGTGTCTGTCCTGCGGTGACCATTGAATGCGGCAAGCCCGATCATGAATACGGCATGGCGCATGCGCGCGACTACGTGGATGCCTGTCTGCACCTGAGCGAATTGCCGCAGCATCCGGTAGCCTCTCACGATGTGGACCTGTTTCATACGGTTGCGGTTGTGAAAATACCGGCAGAAGTCAGCTTCGGGTTTGCTGATGAGCCGGTTGATTTGCGGTTGCTGCGTAATGTCGACCACCTTAATTTCCGGGAATTGCCGGTGGGCACGGAGCTGGGCTGGATACGGCCGGGCGTTACCGTTGAACTGGATGTGACTGATGACAATGATCAGTCAGTGTATGACCGTTATTTTTCGATCGAAGACCATGCGCTGGTAACGGCCAGGCCATTAATGCCCTCGATGTTTACGCTGGATGAAAGGATTATTCGCCAGGACTGTCTTGGCTACCTGATGGAAAGGCTCCTGCCGGAAGGTTCTTAGCTATTTCCCCTCCGCATTTATTGCTGGCCCTGACGGGCCATGGTTACGGGCATCTGGCGCAGTGTGCGCCGGTCGTCAATAGCTTGCGGCAGCAGTTGCCGGAGTTGCTCCTTACCGTCTGTAGCAGCCTGCCGCATGCGGTGGTTGCGGCCAGAATCGACCGTGAATTTGACTATCGACAGACAGAACTGGACCCGGTGCTGCGCATGTTGAATGCATGGGAAGTTGATATAGCTGCTTCACGGCAGGTCTACCGCGAGTTTCATCGCAACCGGGAACAGGGTTGCCAGCACGATATCGACCTGCTGGAGCAGCTAAGCCCCGATCTTGTGCTGGCTGATATTCCCTGGCGAATTCTGTCGGCTGCTGCGCACTGCGGGATACCGGGCGTGGGCCTGTGTTCCCTGAACTGGGCCGCCATCTATGCGGCTTATTGCGAAGACAATAGCGAAGACCGGGACATACTGGAACAGATGATGAACGGCTACCGTGCCGCCTGTCTGTTTCTGGCACCGACACCGGCGATACCCATGCCGGACCTCGATAATGTGGTGACAACAGGCCCCATTGCCCGGCGGGGCAGCCGGCAGCAAGCGGCATTACTGGAACGCTGTGCTGTTGACGGGGTAACAAGGGCGGTGCTGGTTGCCCTTGGGGGTATTGTGACCTCGTTGCCGGTGGACAACTGGCCGCACATTGAAGGTGTAATCTGGATATTTACCGATGCCGTGCAGAGTCGTCGCCATGATATGGTCGATTCCAATGCACTGGAAATGCCGTTTATCGACGTGCTGGCATCCGTCGATGTTGTGCTTACCAAGCCCGGTTATGGCACCTATGCCGAGGCGGTGTGTAATGGCGTGCCGGTACTCACGATAGCACGCCGGGACTGGCCGGAAACGGCATACCTGAATAGCTGGGTACAGCAGCATGGTCACCTGGAAGTGATGACACGTGCGCAGTTTTTCAGTGGCGATTTCGTGTCGCAGGTGAACGCCTTGCTGGCAAAAGAACCCGGCCCCGGCATTGAACCGGCTGGCATCCAGCAAGCAGCCGACCAAATCCGCTCCCTGCTCTGATCAATGGGATCAATGGGGTCAGTGTCGATTGATTTAATCTACAACGTCTGACATACAAATATTTTCCATAAGAATATCCTTTTCCGTCACTATCAATGACTGGTTCAAGGGGTACTGATGGCCAGACACAAGCGGCTTGTTTTGCCAGGTCAACCGCAGCATGTCATTCAACGGGGCATTAACCGGGATGTTGTTTTTGTAGATGAAGAAGATTATCGCTTTTATCTGGATAGTCTGAAGCAGGTATGTCAGAAATATCGTTGTCGTTTACATGCCTATGTATTGATGACAAACCATGCTCATTTGCTGATTACGCCCGCGACAGATGATGGGCTGGGGAAAACCCTGCAGTCCCTGGGCAGGCGCTATGTGCAGAACTTTAACGACAAGTACCAGCGAACGGGCACCTTGTGGGAAGGCCGATACAAGTCAGCCTTGATTGACACGGAACGATATTTATTGACTTGCTACCGGTATATTGAAATGAATCCTGTTCGTGCTGGCATGGTGTCCACGCCTGGCGAATATCCATGGACAAGCTATCATTTTAATGCGTTAGGGACGTCAGATAGCCTTGTTTCTCCACATCCACTGTATCTGCGGTTAGGTGGTGCGGCGGATGAACGTTATTCGGCTTATCGTGCGTTATTCCATCATCATGTCGGTACCGATGTGCTTGATAAAATCAGAAACATGACCAACACAGAGTGGATTATCGGTAATGACCGGTTTGCCGGGCGAGTGGCGCAGTTGTTGGGTCGGCAGACGCGACCAAGGGCGCGGGGTGGTGACAGAAAGTCAGAAAAGTTCAGGGGTAAGGTTTGATCAATCGACACTGACCCCTTTGATTTCGCTGGCCTGCTGGTCGGCATGGTAGGAGGAGCGCACCATGGGGCCACTGGCAACATGGGTAAAGCCCAGTTCGTAGCCCAGTTCACCGAGGCGCTCAAATTCATCCGGATGTACATAACGGTCCAGAGGCAGATGGTGCACGCTGGGTTGCAGATATTGCCCAAGCGTCAGCATATTGCAGTCATGCTCACGCAGGTCATGCATTACCTGCTCCACTTCCCCGATGGTTTCGCCAACACCCAGCATCAGTCCTGACTTGGTTGGTACGTCCAGGTGCAGTGCCTTGAAGCGCTTTAGCAGATTCAGTGACCAGGCATAATCCGAGCCTGGGCGTACCTTTTTGTACAGGCCGGGTACCGTTTCCAGATTGTGATTGAATACATCCGGCGGTGACTTGATGAGAATGTCCAGCGCCCTGTCCATGCGGCCACGAAAGTCCGGCACCAGTACCTCGATCCTGATGTCTGGACTGTACTTGCGAATGGCTTTTATGCATTGCGTGAAATGACCGGCACCGCCGTCACGCAGATCATCACGATCAACCGAGGTGATCACGACATAACTCAGCCCCATGTCCCTGATAGTGCGCCCCAGATTTTCCGGTTCATCGGTATCCAGCGGGTCGGGGCGGCCATGCGCCACGTCACAGAATGGACAGCGGCGTGTGCAAATGTCGCCCATGATCATGAAGGTGGCCGTGCCGCCGGCAAAGCATTCACCGAGATTCGGGCACGAGGCCTCTTCACAGACGGTGTGCAGATGATTGTCACGCAGCACTTCCTTGAGACGTGACACTGCGGGATGTGACGGTGACCGGGCGCGGATCCATGCAGGTTTGCGCTGCGGCCGGATTGTGGTTTCTATTTTTACTGGCAGGCGGTCTGTCTTGGCCGCGCCGCGCTGTTTGCGTTCAATGTTACTCATGGTGCCGGTTTATCCAGTAATCGTTCAAGGTGTTTTTGAAACTGTGTGCTGATGGTTGCCATCGTTGCATTAATGCCCAGGTCTCGCAGTTGCGTTACTTCAAGGCCGCTGTAGCCGCAGGGATCAATCATGGCGAATGGCGACAGGTCCATGTCGACATTGAGGCTGAGTCCGTGGAAGGCACAGCCCTTGCGAACACGCAAACCCAGTGCGGCAAGTTTGCGGTCGTCGACATACACACCGGGTGCCTTGTCACGACGTTGTGCGCTGAGTGAGTAGTCCGCGAGTAAGTCCATCACTGTCTGTTCCAGAATCCTGACCAGTGATTGTACACCCAGTTGGCGCCGTTTGATGTTCAGCAGGGTGTAGGCAACCAACTGACCGGGGCCATGGTAGGTTACCTGCCCGCCGCGGTCTGTGTTGATCACCGGTATACTGCCGGTGTTATGCAGGTATTTCTGCTTGCCGTTGCGGCCGAGAGTGAAAACCGGGGGATGTTCAAGAAACCAGAGTTCATCCGGGGTATTGGCCTTACGGTTGTCAGTAAAGGTCTGCATGTCATGCCAGGCAGATTCGTAGTCTGTT
>Ga0209633_10003758_pt1 | contig 13943 bp, 12 predicted proteins | sample Cruoilmetagenom1_FD_187290 | JGI IMG/M metagenome (GOLD analysis project Ga0209633, IMG submission 187290) | Oil polluted marine microbial communities from Coal Oil Point, Santa Barbara, California, USA - Sample 1 (SPAdes) (version 2) | ecosystem: Environmental > Aquatic > Marine > Oil seeps ... | reverse complement strand
TCTGTAGAAAAACCGCCCACAAAGGTTTCTGAAGTTCAGCCTCTGGTTGAATCACTTGAACCTGAAACGGGTGGAAATATAATAATCGATGAAACAGACCAAATTTTAGATGCTCTGCAGGCAGAAATGACAAGTATAGAAGGGGCTAAGGAAAAGATTAAAGTAGAAAATAAAGATGGCACAATAAATACTTCGACAGTCAAAGGTGAAACAGCTACAGTTGAGGAAAAGCCAGTACCAAAACCTACACTTGTCCCTCATACAGACATTCAAGAGCAATATTTAAAACCTGAAACAGCCATAGTTTTGCAAAAACTGGAACCTTTTTGGGGCAAAAGTGTTGTTATCACCTCCCAGAATGGCTCCACAGCTGAGGGCTTGCTAAAAGAACTTCGCAAGGGCGAAATAGCCGTGGAGATGCGTGTCGGCGCAGGAATCATGGAAAAATTGACGCCAGTGGCTGAATTTAAGTCTGTAGAGATCAAATAAGAGCAGTTAATAGTATCTCTTTAAATCCGTAACTTTGTTTACAGCTGTGCCTATGCCACTACAGTCCGAATAGGGCCTGACAGGCACATGTTGTCATGTCCTTCACCACACCTCTTAATATCTCAAAAGGATCGGAAAATCCTGTAAGTTGACATTTATTAGTGAACCTTTCAGGTGAAATCATTTTTATTTCATGTATTCAATCAGTTAGGCTAGCCCGGATATTTCATGAATACGCTACAATTACACCTTGTAGCCGGCAAGGTTGCTGGGATTGTTGAATTTACGCGAAAAGACAGTTTGTACCAGGCCCACCGCTTGCCAAATGCTAACTTGTTCTGATGCTTAAGGAACGCACATGCGCCTTCCAACCTATGAATAACCAGGTGTTCCAGTCACGAGCACGTTCCTTACGCATCAGCCCGGCGTTATCACCTTGGCAATTCACGAAATATCCGGGCTAGCTAAAAATTAACTTTTGCACTTATTACCTCTCTGTATTCCCTTGAAATCTTTTATACTGACCCCATTTAAAACATTAGTATGATTTTAATGCTGACTGTGATTACAAAGAGGTAAACACAGGCGGCTCTGAGGCACACTAAAACCCAATAACTGGAGCAATTGATCAATCATGACTGTTGAAGAAAATAATCAAGATACAGCTGTAGAAGCGAATGAGGCAACTACCAGCGAAAAAGAAACCCTGGGATTTCAAACTGAAGTAAAACAACTGCTGCATTTGATGATCCATTCCTTATATGGCAACAAGGAGATCTTTCTTCGAGAGTTAATATCAAATTCATCTGATGCTGTTGACAAACTTCGTTTTGAATCACTTTCCGATGATTCATTATTAGAGGGTGATGCCGAACTAAAAATCAGAGTCGATTTTGATAAAGACGCATCAACGCTTACTATTTCTGATAACGGCATTGGAATGACAAGAGAAGAGGTTATTACTAACCTGGGTACCATTGCAAAATCGGGTACTGCGGACTTTCTAAAATCCTTAAGCGGAGATGAAAAGAAAGACAGTAAGCTCATTGGTCAATTTGGTATGGGTTTTTATTCTGCTTTTGTTGTTGCCGATAAAGTTACCGTTAAAACTCGTAAGGCTGGATCTGATAATGCGGTTTGTTGGGAATCTGAAGCCGACGGTGACTTTACCGTAGAGGATATTGAAAAATCCGCTAGAGGAACCGAAATAACCCTGCACCTTAGAGAAGAAGAAATTGAATTTGCCGATGCCTGGCGTTTAAAAAGTATTATCAAAAAATATTCTGATCATATCGACACGCCCGTCATTATGTTAACGGAAAAACCTCAATTAGAGGAAGTGGAAGGCGAAGAACAGGTAACTGAATATGAAGATGAGGTTGTTAATAAAGCAACGGCTTTATGGACTTGTTCACGTTCAGAATTAAAAGATGAAGAATACGAAGAGTTTTATAAGCATATCTCCCACGATTGGGAATCGCCATTAACCTGGAGCCATAATCGGGTTGAAGGCAAGTTAGATTATACCAGCTTGATTTATATTCCTTCCAAACAGCCCATTGATATATACAGTCGGGATGTTAGCAGGGGGCTGAAGCTTTATGTTCAGCGTGTATTTATCATGGATGATGCCGAGCAATTTTTACCGATGTATATGCGCTTTGTAAAAGGTATTGTTGATTCAAACGATTTGTCTTTGAATGTGTCTCGCGAAATTCTTCAGTCAGATAAAGCTGTAGAGACCATGAAGAGCGCCTTAACCAAACGTGTTCTGGACATGTTGAATAAATTGTCTTCGAATGACGCAGAAAAGTTTCAGATCTTTTGGGATCAGTTTGGCCAGGTATTAAAAGAAGGTATAGGTGAAGATTTTGGTAACCGTGAAAAAATTGCCAAATTGTTACGCTTTTCCTCTACACAAAATGACAGTGCCGAACAAACTGTAAGTTTAGATGATTATATTGAGCGCATGAAGCCTGATCAGAAATTCATTTACTATGTTACTGCTGATAGTTTTAATACCGGTAAAAACAGTCCTCATCTTGAAATATTTAGAAAGAAAGGCCTTGAAGTACTAGTTCTTCATGATCGTATTGATGAGTGGATGATGAGCAATAATCTGGAATATCTTGAAAAAACATTTCAGGATGTTGCTCGTGGCGAACTTACCCTTGATGACAATGAAACTGAGGCCGAGCAAAAAGAAAAAGAAGAACTAGCCACCGCAGCTGAAGCAATTGTGGAGCGTATAAAAAATGTTTTGGGTGATCGCGTGGAAGAAGTTCGTGTCAGTACACGCTTAATTGACTCTCCCGCGTGTCTGGTACTGGGTACTGATGATATGGGTGCCCAGATGAGGCAAATAATGGAATCCGCAGGGCAACCTGTTCCGGAAACCAAACCGGTGTTTGAAATTAATCCTGAACATTTTTTAGTTAAAAAACTTGATATTGAATCAGATGAAGACAAATTTAATGAATTAAGCAATGTGCTATTTGATCAGGCTAAATTAGCTCAAGGTGAGCAGTTAAGTGATCCAGCTACTTATGTTTCCCGAATTAACAAGTTGCTAGCTGAATTAGCGGGTTAAGTTGTGGGGCACTCTTTATTGTTTAGAGGTGCCCTGCAATTGTTTAGAAATGTTTTAATATTGTTAAGAAATAAAAAGCCGATTTGTTCTTCGGCTTTTTTTATTTTCATAAAAGAACAGTTTTTATATTGTTAATTTCTGTTTAGATATACATAATGAAGGGGTGTACAGAAATAGAGAGTTTTAGAACAGTCTTCTTTAAATAAATCTGCTTTTGAGATTATATTATGTACAAGCTTGATGATGGAGAACAGGAATATAGCAAGCAGGACATTCTTGATCAAAGAGAAGAAGTTTTGCCTCTGGTGCTAGACATCATAAAACGGGTTAACGAATCCGACGAAGGTTATGCCTTACATTTTGATTCTGCTGATCGCCCCTTAAGCTTACTGGTTAGGTGGCTAAATTTGGAAAGAATTATTAACGAATTCTTAAGATTCCAGTTGTTTATTGAGTCTAATCAAGGCCCCATCAGGCTTGAATTAAGTGGGCCTTCAGGTACAAAAGATTTTTTACAGTCTGATCTTAATTTAAAGCGTTGGCTTTAGTTGGGGGCACTTCTAAAAATGCGCTTTTCCAGCGAAAGGCCGCGTCACCTGTTTTTGCTCCCGCAAAATCGATATACCGTATGTCCTTTACATAAGCTCCATACTTGAATCCTCATGTAAGTGTTATACACTAAGGTTCGACTTGGGGGTTTCCTTGTTCTCACTAGAAAATCACTATTTTTAGAAACGCCCTGTATACTGTCTAATAAACGTTGATGGTTAATTAAGTAAGCAATTAATCCGTGTTAACTATGTGATGCACTATAAACTATGCGCTATAGATTAAATTTCAATCATTCTGGATTTCCCTATTCGTTTTTTTTCCTATTATTTTTTAGTTTCTTCTCTCTCGTTGGTACAGCGGCTACTCCCCCTCCTGCAGTAGGCTCACAGGGCATTGTTGCGTCTAGATCCTTACTTGCCTCCAAGGTAGGTATAGACATTATGAAACAGGGAGGAAACGCCATAGATGCTGCAGTGGCCGTGGGCTTTGCTCTGGCGGTAACTTACCCCTCGGCGGGTAATCTTGGTGGTGGTGGGTTTATGGTGATTCGCCTGGCAAATGGTGAGGATTATGCCCTGGATTTCAGAGAAGTAGCCCCTGAATTGGCGCATCCAGATATGTATCTTGATGATAAGGGGAAAGTTGTTAAAGGCTTATCGACCATTGGGCATTTATCCGCAGGAGTACCTGGGTCGGTTGATGGTTTGTTAAAAGCACAGGCGCGTTTTGGAAATTTAACCAGGAAGCAGGTTATAGCCCCGGCTTTTTATTTGGCCAATGATGGGTTTATTTTACCCAGAGATTTAGCGGAGCAGTTTTCAAAACAATTGCCAGCAATGGCTTCTTACCCGGCATCCACAAAAATTTTTTCAAACAAAGGCAAACCCTATAAAGCGGGTGATAAATGGATCCAACTTGATCTTGCTTACACCCTGAAGATAATTGCAAATAAAGGTCGTGAGGGTTTTTACGATGGCAAGGTGGCAAAATTAATTACTAAAGAAATGCAGGCTGGAGGAGGGAAGATTAGCCTGGACGATTTAAAAAATTACCAGTCCCTTTGGCGTGACCCCATTAAGTCGACCTATAGAGGCTATACCATTATCGGTATGCCACCGCCTTCATCAGGCGGCATACTAATTGCCCAAATGTTAAATATGATTGAACCCTATAATATTAAAGAGTTGGGGTGGGGCAGTGCTGAACTTGTGCACTTAATGATTGAAGCCCAAAGACGTGCTTATGCTGATCGAGCCATTCATTTAGGAGACCCTGACTTTTATAAGGTTCCGCAAAAAAAATTAACCTCAAAAGAATATGCCCGATTGAGATTTAAAAACTTTAATCCGGAAAAAGCCAATACCAGCGATGAAATTGGATCCGGTAGCTGGGGCAAAGAAAGCAACGATACCACCCACTATTCGGTTATGGATGCTAAAGGTAATGCAGTTTCAGTTACTACAACCTTGAACCTTGCTTATGGTAATAAAATTGTAGTGCCGGGCACCGGTTTTTTACTCAATAATGAAATGGATGATTTTTCTTCTAAACCAGGAGTGCCAAATGCTTACGGTTTACTTGGCAGTGAAGCCAATAAAATTGAGCCTGGTAAAAGAATGCTAAGTTCAATGTCGCCCACTATAGTTTTAAAAGGTAATAAACCTTTTTTGGTAACGGGTTCACCGGGTGGATCAACCATTATTAATACCAGCCTTCAGGTTATTCTAAATGTGCTTGATCACGGTATGACTTTAAATGATGCCGTCGGTTTGCCCCGGTTTCATCACCAGTGGCAGCCGGATAAAATCTTCTATGAGCCTTTTGCTTTTTCTCCCGACACCCTCAATGCTTTAAAAGCCATGAATCATACCGGATTTATAAAAAGCACCCGTTTAATGGGTGATGCAAATTCGGTTATGCTAAAAGATATCAACGATGAATTTTTTTTAATGGGTACCAGCGATCCTCGAAATGAAGGGGGGGCTTCTGCTTATTAAACCTGGAAACCACAGTTGACCGGCTCAAACTTGAAGTTAGTACTGTTTAGATAAGCTATTTTGAAAATAGAATTTTCACCTCTTGGGTGAGTTAGCCTTTCATTCGATAGCACGCTTATTGCACCCGCTAATTTCGCAAAAAAAACTCGAAATAGATTGCCAGATACAACCCCGCGAAGCATGTTGGGTATTATTCATTTTTTTTATGTATTATCTAACCCAATAAACGCACTCTCAAGCGAGTCCAACTGCGGCTTTTGGGTTAGTCTCTATCCATTTTAATTTCATTTTCAGGTAGCCAAATTGAAAAAATATCAACATCGGCTTGAGTTACAGGTAAGAGATTATGAATGCGATATTCAGGGTATTGTAAACAACGCGGTTTATCAAAACTACCTGGAGCACGCCCGCCATCAATTTTTGTTGAGTAAAGGGGTCGATTTCATTGAATTGTCCGGCAAGGGTATTCAGCTGGTAGTGGTTCGAATAGAGCTGGATTATAAACTTCCATTAAAGCCCGATGATGCCTTTTGGGTGGGTTCTAATTTAGAAAAAATTTCTAAAGTTAAATTTGGGTTTAATCAGACAATTTACAGGTTGGATGATGAGCGGGTTGTGTTAAAGGCTAACATAATTGGAACGGCCATTGATAATGAGGGAAAGCCCCTCCGTGCGACTATACTCAATAGCTTATATGATTAAAGATAACAGTTAGTTAGCGATGATTATTGAAGTTAAATATACTCTTGAAGTTAAATATACTCTTGGAATTAAGATTTGTAACTTCGGTCAGACACCCATAAAAAAACCCGCTGAATGCGGGTTTTTTTATGGAATTACTATCAGTTAGGCGGATTAATTATGACCAGCCTTTTCGAACTCCTGTTTTTCCATAGAAAGAAGCTCATACCAGCTGTCAGCTTCTTCACTGTTTTCCAAAGAGAGTTCGATGCCCACAAGAAAGCTGTTTTTCTCTTCTTGTTTATTGCACCAAACAACCTCACCAACCAGTAAAATACGTTTATGTATTGTTTCAAGGTCAACCCATAATGCAATACTGGACTGGGCTGGAAGTGGATGGTCAAGGCAAACCTGTACACCACGCTGCGAAATGTCCACAGTTTCGCCATAAACTGGCTTGTTTCTAATGGGAATCACTTTAGAATGTGGCACTACCTGTACAATAATGCTCTCTTCTTGGGTGTTTCTCCCAGAATCACGTCTATCATCAATATCTTCAGTGTTGTTGCTCATTTTATAGCCTTTAATTCCGGATTACATGGGTACGGTTTTTCAGCAACCTAGTATTGCTTAAATTAGATACGAAAACATTGAGTTTAGGCACATTATTGAACTGTGTAAAATCAATGAAAAAGGGGCCTAAATACGAATACCTCTATAAATCAATATGATATGGAAAATATCATTGCAACAGATATTTAAAATCTTACAAATTTTTACAGGTTCTTTGATAAAGATTTACAAGGCTTACAAGCCAAATACAGCTAGTTACGGAAAGTTACTGCTTAGAAGGGGAAGGAAAAAGGAAGAAGGATAATGTGTACAGAATTCCTATACACATTATCTGGGCACCTAAATTATATAAAACCTGAATTCGGGATTACTCAGGTTTAAATGTTGCTCTTGATTTTGATAAAACCACATTGCCTTTTTGTGTTTCCGCTTGAACAATGGCTTCACCTTCACCAATAATCCACATTTTGGTGATTACCTGATCCCCAGGCCAAACCTGGTCAGCAAAACGTGCTTCAAAGGAACCAAATCGGGCAGGGTCACTGCCACATAAACCATGTAAAATTGCACGCCCAACAATGCCGTAAGTACATAATCCATGAAGGAAAGGGCCTTCATAGCCTGCCATTTGTGCAAAGGCGGGGTCTATGTGTATTGGGTTACGGTCACCGCTCAAGCGGTAGATGGCACCTTGCTGAGGCAAGGTAGAATCTTCAATGACTACATCCGGTTCGCGTTCGGGGGGAACATTGAGGCCTTCACTGGAGGGTCCTCGCTCTCCGCCAAAACCACCCTGGCCACGAAGAAACACAGTGGCTTTGGTGGTGCAGATAGGGCCGTCTTTATCTTCAACAACGCCTTCAACACCCACTACTGCCGCTTTGCCTTTATCCCATATTTCGCTGATTCTGCCATGGGTTTGAACTTTGGCATCTGCAGGTAAGGGACGATGTTGAATAATAGACTGCTCTCCATGGAGAAGAGTGGCTAAATCCATTTCGATTTTACCCATCATGCCACCCATAGACATCATCCCGGCAATTACGCCGTATGTAGGCAACACCTTAGGGCCCTTGCCCTCATATATAAAATCAAGTTCTTTATCTGGCACGCATCCAACGCCCAGGGCATACAGCATAGTGTCTTTTGAATTCCATTCCCATGGAATGGGGTCAAATGTCATACCGACTAAATCGGGAGAAATTTTTTCTGCCATGATCCTTGCTCCTTCAAATATTAAATCATTCATTCAGATAATTTTTATGTCGCCCAAATCAGCGATTTTGGATTATGTACCCTGCTTACACAAAGCGTCAATGATCATAGGTGCTAAAAAAACATTGCTGGTTGTTAATTGATCTATCAGGATGTTGATACTTATCTATAAAAGTTTTCCGGGATAATGATTTCAAATAAAAAATTCTTGAATTTAACAATGTGCAGTCAGTTCCTGGAATCATTTTATTATATGGGTGTGGCACAAATCGTCAGGCTTGGCTATGATGCGTTACGGATCGGAAAGGCTAAGCACTAAATAGTCGCGAGTAATTGCTAGTAGTTGTTAATGATGCGATAAATCCTATTCATAATTAAATCTATTAAAACGTATTTTGAAGGACGAGGAAAATTTCAACATGGTTATAGAACCTAAAATTAAAGGCTTTGTTTGTATTACGGCACATCCATCCGGTTGTGAAGCGCACGTTAAAGAACAAATAGACTATGTTAAATCTAAAGGGCCTATCGCAAATGGACCTAAAAAAGTATTAGTAGTGGGTGCCTCAACAGGGTATGGCCTGGCATCGCGCATAACAGCGGCTTTTGGCTGCGGCGCTGACACTCTGGGTGTGTTTTTTGAAAAGGAAGCTGCAGGGAAACGCACAGCAACCGCAGGCTGGTATAACTCTGCTGGATTTGAAAAATTTGCCAAAGCAGAAGGCTTGTATGCAAAAAGTGTAAATGGTGATGCATTTTCAGATGAAATAAAAGACATCACTATTAAAACTTTAAAAGAAGATTTTGGTAAGGTTGATCTTGTAGTCTATAGTCTTGCATCACCGCGTCGTCAGCATCCAAAAACCGGAGAATTAGCTAAATCAGTACTCAAGCCCATTGGCAAAAGCATTACAGACAAAACCCTCGATACCGACAGATCTCTTATTAAGGAAGTAACGCTTGAAGAAGCAACTCAGGATGAGATTGACGACACTATAAGGGTCATGGGTGGTGAAGATTGGGAAATGTGGATTGATGCATTACTGGAAGCAGATGTATTATCTGACAATTGCAAAACTGTAGCTTATACCTATATTGGAGACAAAATTACCTGGCCCATTTATGGTGAAGCGACCATAGGCAAGGCCAAGGAAGACCTGGACAGAGCCGCAACGGCTATTAATACCAAATTGAGTGCAAAATCAGGAGCAGCCAATGTCTGCGTACTAAAGGCTCTTGTGACCCAATCCAGTTCAGCTATTCCTATCATGCCCCTGTACATTTCTCTTTTATACAAGGTTATGAAAGAAAAGGGTGGGCACGAAGGTTGTATAGAGCAAATTCAGGGACTGTTTACAGACAGAATTTATGCTCAGGGCAGTGAAACCGATGAAAAAAATCGTTTTCGTATGGATGGTCTTGAATTAAGATCTGAAATCCAGGGAGAAGTTGAAGGTTTATGGGGGCAGGTTACTACCGAAAATCTCTATGAACTGACCGATTTCAAGGGTTATAAAGAAGAGTTCCTTAAATTATTTGGATTTGGTTTGAGCGGTGTTGCTTATGACGAAGACCTGGATCCAGCTCGACCTGTAGATTTAATAAACTGAAGTTGATGTTTTTAAAACACTTTATTTAAGACAAAAAAAAGCTGTCTAATAACTAAAGGAGAGAAATGTTATTAGACAGCAAGTGCTTAAAAATTAATTAAGCAGGTTTAGAGCTAGAATTTAGTGAATTATTCCCTGTGGCGAAACAGATTGTTCTAAATTAAATTGAGCAATGTCATCTATGTGGTTTTCAATGTTAAATTCTGAAGCCATATTACCTTTAACGGCACCCACCATATCGGTCATAACTTCAAGGGTTAGCTCAAATTGATCAAGAGCCGACATTATCTCATCCAGGTTTTTATCTTTACTTTTAGAATCTGACATGAAGTTACCCCTTCAATCTGTTTTTATTTGCTGATGTATTAAAGATAACGGTATTCAGACACTTTTCTAAGCTGATTTAGATGAACGGTTCTTTTTTGTTTATAAGCGTAAATAAAAAATATTTTATGTGTGGTCGGCGAGAAGTATAGGATGAAAAACGCATTGAAAATACATTAGTTATTTTAAATAATCGTATTTATTTCAAGCAGATAGATTGATAAGTTAATCCGTAAATTTAGTATTTTAAATTAACTTTTTGGTTTTAGGCGCACGGGCATATTTTAATATGAACGGGTTCAAAAAAATAGACCTCACTAATCCCCCGTATAAATACAACCACTATTACAGGTTTCACGAATTATGATTTTACTTAGTTCGGGTAAACTTTTTTCTAATCGAACCCATATCCAGCGTGCAATATTTTCGCTGGTAGGGTTCTCAAGGCCCTCGATTTCATTAAGATAGTAGTGATCCAGTTGCTCCCAAATGGGCTTAAAGGCTGATTTTATATCACCAAAATCAATCACCCAGCCTTTATCGCCCACAGGGCCTTCCACATGAACAGACACCATAAAAGAATGACCATGTAAACGGGCACACTTGTGCCCCTTGGGAACAAGAGGCAAGAGGTGAGCCGCCTCAAATGTGAATTCTTTAAAAATTTCCATGGTATGATAGTCTCGTTTTGATTGAATCTGTAATGGCGAGTTTACTAGAGTAAGGACGATTGAGCACATTCTTTACATAGTTATAGCTAAAAATGGGCACCCTAAGCCCTGGAGGGAGTAGAAGTAAATGATAGGCAGAGCATATCCTTTCGAGGACACAGGTTATTCTATAGTTGAAGAGGGCGTTATTGAAGAAGGCTCTCTGGACTTAAAAGTGAACAAATACTTTCTCGTAGACACCTATGGCAATATGGTGGGTGAAGCCAAAGATATGGCTGAAGCTGAAGCGAGCCTAAAGACCATTATTGAAACAAGCTGATTTAAACCTGAAAAATACTGTGATAAACCAAAAGCCCACTTGAGTACTATAATCCTCAATAAGGGATTGACATAATTCAAGATTTCCGTAGAATGGCGCGTCTCACCGGGTGGTTAGCTCAGCTGGGAGAGCGTCGCCCTTACAAGGCGGATGTCACAGGTTCGATCCCTGTACCACCCACCATTTTTTATACTTGTTTGGTTTTAATGTGTTTGTGACGACACATTAATAAATAGCTTAACAAGTAACTGTGTTGTTTTTATAAAAAATGGTTATCAGTGTTTGGTATCTAATGCCGGGCTGAGTGGGTTATCGAAAGAGAAATGTTTAAAACGGAGCGGTAGTTCAGCTGGTTAGAATACCGGCCTGTCACGCCGGTGGTCGCGGGTTCGAGTCCCGTCCGCTCCGCCATTTTTCTTGTCTTAGTTTGTTTGTCTTTTTGTAAAATTCCTTTCTGTTTATATTTCTTGCGATTGCATTGTTTATTGCCTGTCTTTTGGGTGGTGTTTGCTGTGGGTGTGTTTAATTCAAATAGCAGTGCCTGATTAAGCTTGCAGCCTAACGAATAATACACCAGCATTAGTATGTTTACCTTGCGTGGTATTCGTTGGTGATTCGAGCTTTTGAAAGCCGTACTTCAATGGACACATCCATATAATAAGCTGAAATAACCATAACTTGTTGAATTTAAAGAATTATATTAAGTAGTGAAAATTATTATATGGATAGAATAAAGGGGGGTATGGATGCGTTGCCATTTCGTTCCTGGGAAATTTCAAAAGAACTCCTAGTTCATTGATTTTAATTGGAAAAATACTAATTTTGAGGAAAGTCAAAAAAGTGCTATATGGATCGCAGATGTATGGATGCGTCCATTGAATCAACTGTTAAAGGCTGTTCTGGTTTTAATAGTAAATAAGCCATAGTAAATTCTAGCTGCTTCAAGCCTGTGCGAATTTTTGGCAAAGTAGTCCAAATAAAATATGTGGCAACGTGGTACTCAATTAAATGTTTAGTGCTCATAAACCCATTAAACTGTCCGTTCAATGAGTACCGTTTTTGTTTCAATTAGTGTCCAGGGATGGTGTTTCGCTTTCATTGGGTTGTGCCAACAACAAGGCCAGCACAAGTAGCCAGGTCAACGCTGCCCTTAACAAGTGAGAACACTAAATCACGGTCTAGTCAGCTAGCACAATCTTAAAATATTCAAATGGATTTTAATTATTTAATGGGTAGAAAGAATGAAGAATAAGTATATTCAAGGCATTATTTTACCGCTCCTATTTGTAGGTATAGGTTTGTTTATCTTAAATTTTATTATTGAACAAGATGCATGGAATCAGATAGCAAAAAAAAATTCACCTGATGGGAAGTACACTTTATATGAATACAGTTATTACTCCGATATAAACAGGCATGCACCATACGGCACATATATTTTTCTTAAGCCTGACGTCAGCAAAAGAAAACCAATAAATAGTTATGTGATTTTTGCTGGCTATTGCGCCAATAAAAATATATTTGAATGGGTAAGCAATGGTCAGATTGATATCACTTGTTTGGTAAAAGAAAAGGACAGTGTCAGAACACAGTCTTCTGAAGCATACGGCATTAAAACAAATATAATTTTGGTGCAAGAACAATAGATATCAGCCAAGTGGCAAATGTTTTCGATAAAACCATGTATTGATTAGTTGAGCTCAGCAGCTAACAATTCAAATTCAGCAGATGCAGCAAGTTTGGGGCGTAGATACACTTCCTTTTGATATTGAACCGGCAAATGAAGGTCAAATTTTAAGGTTGTAAGGTCGTAGCGTAGGGGCGAAGCTATGTGTTCGTCCTTGTTTGATTGTTGTGTGGAATCAGGGCAGACATGTTGGTCTGCCCTGATTCCAGAAAACAGATCAATTCATTTCGCCGTATCAATTTCCCCGGTTTCTGCATCTAGGTCTTTAACTATCCTGGTTAGTTTAACGATGCGATTCAGTATTTGAACAATCAAACCTCCAATTGCAAATATAGCCCACCCCAGGGTAACAAAGCCCCAGTGAATGGGTGCGCCAAATAACTCTTCAGCATAGAAAAAAGTATGGCCCCATTCGTTAAAACCTAAATTTGGCATCACCAGAATAACCCCGGAAATAGCCAGGGCCATATTAAAGGAAACCCGGTTTCTAAAATCGGGCATACGAGTATGAACCCATAAAAAACCAACCACACCACCTGCTAAACCTGCAGGGATTAAACCATAAAACAGCACAATATGTGTGGGTGTGAAATCGGTATCTCGAATGGCTACCTGATGCCAGGCAGCGTCCGCCTCGACAAAAAATTGCGCCGCTATAGGAGCAAGAACGCCGAATCCTGCCAGGGCGGCTAACAAGCCCAGATACATTTTCAGCTCCTTGTGGGGCGACATGATTACTTCACTAGGGCGAGTGAACCATACCCAGGCGGTGCCTATTACACCAAATAGTACAATCAGGGTCATTTCAATATAAAATACGCTCATCCAGTATGTTGCAAATTCAGGTTCAAAATAATCTAAACCGTACTGAAAGGAATACGTTTGCTGATACCAACGTATTATACCGATAGCGGCTGCGCCTATTAAAAAGATTGTTACTGACGTGCGCCAATTAATTTTTGGAAATATTTCTTCACCTTCTATGTTTGCTTGTCCTACATTGAGAGTGGGGTCGATGATTGTGGTCATTGCGAATGCTCCCTGATTATTATTAAATTTTTGATAGAAAAAATTTGTTAGACATCCTTTTACCAAATACATCGAACCCTGAAAATAGGGACTTCACTACGTATTTAAATAAAAACCTAGCATTAAATTTTGGAAAGTTGTACGGCTTTAAGCGACATAATAAAAGTAAAAGCACAGAATGCTCTATTGTTTATTAATTCAGCTAC
>Ga0209633_10003756_pt1 | contig 13950 bp, 6 predicted proteins | sample Cruoilmetagenom1_FD_187290 | JGI IMG/M metagenome (GOLD analysis project Ga0209633, IMG submission 187290) | Oil polluted marine microbial communities from Coal Oil Point, Santa Barbara, California, USA - Sample 1 (SPAdes) (version 2) | ecosystem: Environmental > Aquatic > Marine > Oil seeps ... | reverse complement strand
CTACAATTTGGGTATCGCGACCCATGCTGAACCGCGACAATGCCATTTTACACGCACGCGTTATCAATGCTGTGAAGCAGCTATTTAACGAGGTTGGTCGCCGTGACGTAGGCTATCAATGCCTCTACACGGGCCAATGCTTCGTTTTCAGTTTGTGAGTCTGATGACGCAACAAGCCGGCCTTCTACATCCCTGACCACGGCATCCCACAAAGGCGGTGAGGATGAAACTTCCAGGAAATACTCACTGTAGCCGCGTAATCGCACTTCCTCAGAAACCACCCAATCCTCAAGCTGCTTAACGTGGTCAACACTGCGGACGAAATCTTTCAATTCTCCATGAACGATCGTGCCTCTTGGCATACGCCATTGATTGGGCTCGACGGACCTAGCGTTCAGCAGTTCGAACAGATATTCGACGCGCGCTATCGAGCGTTTCGAGATGGCCTTGAGAAAATCCCGTTTAATCAACGCTGTCATACGTTGCTCAACAAATTCGTATATCGGCCGCAGTATTACTTCTCTAAAGCGGTTCGTTCTGCAGAAATTGCATCAACTGCTGCACTCATTCTCTGCACACTAGAGCACCACCCACTCGACGAAGTCAGAGCGCTGTTCGTGAATCTTGGCAAATGCATCTTTGATGGCAGATTTGTCATTGGACATGTTGATGACCAATGTATCCATCGCTCGTGTAAGCGGGATCATAACCCATTGTGAGGCATAGGCGGCCGCAAGTTCCTCCTTTGTGTCGAACATGTCACTTAGATCCGGGGGGGCAGCCAACGATTGCTGATATTTATACTCAAAGAAATCATCGATTGCGTAGCTGATAACCGCCCATCCTTCGAGTCCTCGGCAGGAGTCATACTGAACGATACGGAGAGCGTCGCGATCGGTCGGATAGTACTCTCGGACGTCGCTTGAAGACGCGTCCCATACGACAATGCCGCTTTCTCGAATGGCTCGGCCCGGTATCGAATATGTGCCGAACCTATCCTGGCGGACAAGTGACGGCGGGACACAAGCCAATAGGTCAATTGGATAGTTTCCAAGCTCTGCGGCTTCGGAACAGACCTTTTCTATGAGTGTGGTTCGACCAGATAAATTGCCCTCGACAATAATCACTCGCCCGCCATTGGCGTCAGGGTTCGGTTCAAGGTCCCAGTTCTGGAGGCCAAGTTCTTCGGCGCAATCAGCTACAAAATGCGCAAGGTTGGCCTTCATTCGCAGACATCGGCGCAGCCGGCGGGGGCGCAGATTCTCCGGAGGAAGCCCCGAAGCCCAATCGGCGACGGATTCGCGTACATACTGGTCGACACCGTCAGCGACGACGATCCGCTCTGGCTGATAAACGGCCCGCAGGATGTCAATCTCATTCGACGGCCAATCCTGCCCTTCGTCGACAAGGACCACGTCCCAGAGAAAGTCGTCCGCGTTGTCCTGGACGACACTGTCCAGATCGTCCTGCGAAACAGCGCCGCTGCTTATATAGTCCAGCAGCGTATCCTTATGTTTCTCGTAGTTATCTAAGAAGTCGTCATAGGTCTGTATGATACCGAGTTCGTGCATTAGCCGCCCGATGAATGAATGGACGGTATCGATACTGATCCCGCCCTTCTCGACCTGGCGCGGCACCCCTAGAAGAGCCATCGTGCGTCTCATGTCAGCGACCAGCGCCTTGTTATACGTCAGCATCAGCGATCGCATCTGACTTTGGTCAAAGGCACGGTAAGCCATCTGCAGGAGGATAACCGTCTTCCCAACGCCGCCCCGGCCACGGATCAAAATCTGCTTTTTTGTAAGGTCATCAAGCCAAGTATCGGGCAGTGCCGATTTGACGATGCGGTCCATTCGGCGCCGGTCAAGCGGCGTTGGCTCCAACGTCTGCAGTAAGGGCGACTCCGGCGACAGTATGGCTTCGAAAACCTCATCCTGCCCGAAGGAAATGGTAACCCGGCGGTTGTCGTTTATCGGCCCGGAAACCTGGCCAAGGATGTTCAGAACTCGTTCGAAACTGGCGTCCACGCCAAAACAGTTGTGTGGGCGCTTAGGCAGGTCGACCTCACGCAGGCCGGAAAAATAGATCAGGTCCTGAACATATAGCCGTGTGATACCGGCGCGCGCCAGGTAGGTTTTGAGTTCAAACATCTGCTGACGGTTCTTTTCGGTGACGCACTCCCAAGCCTTGTGACCGCTGCGCCTGTACCTGACCGATGCGACCTTGTCGTCAAACCGGACGCCAGTGGCGTCATGCGATTTTGTCTCGACAACAAGTGCGAAATTACGCACCGAGGCTTGCCGCGGAATGAACGGATCGCCTTCCCGCGGATAGAATTTGTACTCAATGTCAAAGGACCTAGGTTCGCTGAATTGGCCAATAACAAGAAGGTCGATATCTTCGATCGAATGCCCGTACAGCTTCAGGCCGACAAATATCTTGATGTGGTCATCCTGGTGCTGGCTGAGATCAGGCCACACAGTAAGAATCCGGCTGCGCAGGTGAACAGCCGCCTCGTACTCTTTTCCTTCATTGACGCCAACAATCTCGATCATGCAACCTCGCGCACGCCGCTTCGCGCTTTTTGAGAACGCGGGTATTCATCACTAATTTTGGTCGCACATAAACTCATCGGCGCTCACCCGCCCAACTGCTGGTACACATTGCGGGTCGCGTTCGGAAGATTGCCACGCACAACGAGTTCATTCTCGACGATCACCGTGTACTCACTGCCGCTGTCGCGAAGTTCGCCTATCAGGGGATCGGCCGGATGGCCGCTGGTCAGCGGTCCGGAGAGTGCAACAACAAATTTCTTGCCTTTGTGTTCGGCCAGAATGGGCACTTTCACGGTCTTTCCGCCGCCGAATGAAATTTCCGCGCCTGTTTGGAGTTTTATATGGCCTTCGTTTCGCCGTAACAGGTCGTTGTACAGAAGCGCGGAAGAGGCGTTCAAGCGTTGCTTGTTAAAGTCGGGCTGTTGCCCTCTCAGCAGGTATTCCAACAATTCGACACCGACGTGCCGATCGAGAAATCCGTGCTCAAATTTGTTCTTAAAGCTTCGGAGGCACCGGTAACACGAGGCGTCGCAGTCCTCGGGACACATCCCCATAAGATGTAATGCCCGCTCGAAGAGTTCGAGGCCGCGGCCAGCAAATTGGCTCGCGAAGCCCGCGCCGCCGGGCAGTATGTCGTAGAGAAAAATTTCAGCCTCAAGTCCACTGCTTCCCGCAGGAGTGAGCGCCGGCCGGTATTCGGCCATCAACTCTCCCGGCTCAATTTCCAATAGTTGGCAGGCTGCCTTGGCTAGGGCTTCACTGACTGTCCTGAGTGCTACCGCCGTTGAGTCGTGGCCGGGCTTCAGTTTGAGCGGTGCGGCGACGCGCAACGAAAACAGCGCAATATCGGTGATGAAATCCGTGCCAAGAACAAGGTGACGCGAGGGGTTGAACCCTTCACAGGTTCTTTTGTCGTCATCATCAGGAAACGGCTTGCGGTGGGGAGCCGCAAGTGTCGGCGGCGAAGTGACGGCGGCTTCAATGCGGCCGCACTTTGTGCAGTAGGTGTAACCCTCCTTCTCCGGCCCTGTATTGGAGACGAGCAGGTGCTGCCGTGAGCGTAGACCTCGGATGCGATCGTTTGCCTGTATCCAGCCGGCATCTTCGTTGGGTGTGCCCATCGAAAGTTTGGCGCGGGTCGCATAACTGGTTTCCGGCACATCATCCGGCGACGTTTCCGCTTCAATGTCGATTGGATGGGCGAAGCCGGGCGGCCGCATCCAGTAGCGTGCCGGCCCAAAAGTCTCCTCGCCGCCGCAAGCTTGACAGTCCCTCGTCTCCCCACGGTTTGCTTCGTGGATTTCGAACGTGCGGGCAAATCCGCACTCGCTGCATTCCATGTACAGCCGCTTGGATTCCCACGCGTGGTAGCGGTCTTCGCCCATAACGGAATAAATGGCGCCGGATGTGTAGCACTTGCCGGATATCCAGACCTGCTTTCCGGGTGCATATTGTGTCAATGCTATGGGAAGTCCCTGAGAAGGGGCAAAGCGCATAATTTGGCGGTACTTCGAGGAACGGTCCTGATCGAAGACATGGAACGTCGCCACGTCGGTGGGAAAGGCATAGCGCGGAAGTTTGCCACAATAGAGAAGCCGGTCGAGCATCTTGTCAGAGTTAGAAGCCTGCTGCGGGCGCTCTTCCCCCTCTTCAGCTGCTACCTCGACTTCGGCGGCCTCGTCATCGCTATCCGCCGCATCAGCTTCGGATGCCTCTTCGACCTCATCGGGTCTCGGCGCGATGGCGTCATCGACCGCCTCAAGACAATCAGCAATCATGTTTTCTAGTAGCCCGGAGCGGTCCGATGCGGACAGCTCCGAGGGAATCCATGCAGCAACCCGCTTGATCAGCGCGCCTTCATTCTCGGCAAGCCATGAGGCGAAATCATCGCGGTTGAGCGGCGAGTCGGGCCGGCGAAATGCAGCCACGCTTCCGAGCACGGAAAACAGGTCGTGAGGTTGGGACGGGTCGATATCGGGAAGGCGATCCTGGTGATAGTTTTGCAGTAGGAACGCGCGAATGTGCCGGCGCACAATCTCCGGATTATCCAGTGTAAGCTTCGGATCGACGACATCGCCCCGTATCATGTCATCGGGTTCCGAGAAATAGTGCTCATCATGACTGTCGGCGCTTCCGAAGGCCACGACCGTAGCAACGGCATTGCCGCGGCGACCGGCGCGGCCAGCACGCTGTTGGTAGTTCGCCCGTCCCGGCGGCATATTGCGCAGCGCCACTCCGGACAGGGCACCGAGATCAATGCCAACCTCCATCGTCGTCGTGCTGGATAGAATATCGATAGCTGTTGAGCGACTACTGAGCCTGCTGCTGACTAACTCGATATCCTGAAATAGTAGTTCGTTCTCCTCGGCTTTGGAAAAGACGTCTTCATTCTGGGGCGCATTGAGTTGGGCTGTGTGCTCAGCGGCGATAAGCGCCATGGGCGGCCGCGGGGGATCGCTGAGCGCTTCGGTGACGGGCTTGCGGTAAAAGCCTTTCCTGGCAAGAAAAACCCGATCAGTGTCAGGATCGAGCGGATTTATCTCATCGCTTTCGCAATTCAGGCAATGGTTTACGCAGGGAATGGGACGGTGCACCGATTTGCATCTGGAGCAATGAACCCAGTCCCCTCCAAAGCGAAGCGATAGGTCAGTGCCATTTAGGCATCGATGGCCGCTCTCAACAGGTTGCGTAAACCACTTAAGAAGTTCTGGCGACCAGCCATCCCAAAACAGCTTTCTGTTCGCCTTATCCGCGATGACGGAATTTATCGCATCGAACTTGGTCCTGGGATTTCGAGGCCGTACGCGAAATCCCTCAGATTTGGAGCGATTTACCCAGTTTCCGGGCATCTGAGCCAGACGGAATCCGTTGTTATTCCAACAACTCAGCCAAAACCTGGCGAGGGCTAGCTTGTCTTGATCGGTCTCCGCGATACCCGGAATCGGGGGCAGCCGCAGAATCTTGTCGGTGTGGCGGTCCGCCTCCATCAGAGTTGCCAGCGCCAACACCTCCATGCCCCAGAACCTGTCGGTCAAGGTTGTCAGCATACTGCTCAGAAGTGACTCCGGAGGATGATGTGCCCGGATTTCCAGCAATAGACTCATTAATGTGGCAGGATCGGAAAGGTCGGAGTGGGTGAGTGCTTCCTCTACGATTTCCTGGGCCTCAAAATTTTCGTGACCGCGCATTTCCGGTCGCAAGCGCACATTAAGTCTCTTCGACGCCAGTAAAACGCCGAAATACAAGTCATCCAAGTTCAGGAATTGCCGAATAGCGTCTTGCTCTTTGAGCCACTTGAAGCCACTGATGATTAGCGGCCGCAGTGAATCCCTCTCGGAATACATCTGAAGATTTGGCGCAAGGCGCGCCGCGACCTGGCGGGAATCGGAAAAGGCCAGCACTTTACGACCGCGCAACGGTGCAAAACGGGTTGCTTCCTGGAGGCCGGGAGGCTGAATCTGGATTTGACGTGCAATCAGTGCCTGGAACGGTTGATCGCCCTTGGTTTGATGATCCTGCACATAGGTGCGGCCAAAACGGGCCGTCTTACCGCATACGACGCAAGGCTTGAACTCCCCGCGCGTTTCGAAACTCGTATTGGTCTCGTCATCTTCGTCAGCCGCGTCTTTGAGACGTTCGTGCCGGATATATACAGTTCTCATGCGCGGTCCGACCTCCGCTGGATCAAGTTGCCCGGTTTCCAAGTCGTAATCGGCAGGCTCTGCTTCGTCTTCGTGCGCGGGTTCTTCGAGCAAAAGATCAAGTGGCAAGAGCGGGCTCGTCTCCCCTGTTGCCATCCGTAGTCGCCGTCCGGGCTCCGCCCACAGGGCACGAGGCGTGTCAACGTCGTCGGTGTATGCACGTGCATAGGCGGTACCGCAGTTCCGGCAGGTGTACAGTTCAAGCACCCGCGCACCGCAGCCGCACTGATCCTTAGGCTGAGAGTACATCTTGCCGCATATACCGTCGCTCTGCTCTTCAGCAATTTCGCTACAATTCGGGTCCATACACACCCAAAGTCCGGGCAGGCCGCGGAAAAAATTATGTATGCGGCAAGGCAACAGGCCCGGCATTTTCGTATCGGGCCGGGCGACGCTGCCAAGGGCCATTAAAACCGTGACAGCCGCATCCGCACGATTTGCGGCAACATCGGGAAAGATGAGGGGACCCAACTCCCCAATGGGACACGCCTCTTCCATTGTCGCGTTGACAAGCGCCCCCATCGGCGCAAACGCGTCCAGCGCTTGATGGAGTGCCACTTCCGGCTTTGTCTCACCGGTTACCTTCCGGTAGTCTAGGAGTGGCTGAATCGCGGCGAGCTTCTCCTTGTCGGTTTCCGCTTCATAGAATTGAGATAATTTCAGATCTGCAAGAGTTTCCGCGTCTTCGGCGGAACCAGGCGCTGCGTTGTCCTTAAGGTCGAGCGTGCCCTTGATGGGCACGAAGGTTTCAGGCGGGAGCCCCGAAAGCTGTGCCCCGAAGGTAGGGGCATATTTATGATCCTTGAAACTTGCGGTCGCACAAATCACCCTGAATCGTTCAGGAGGAATATCGAGCCGGTCGCGCAGACGCCGAAGCAACAAACCAACCTCAGCACCGGCTGCACCGCGGTACAGGTGCGCTTCGTCGAGGACAACGAGGAAAGTTTCATCCTTGTTTTGCGCCAACCAATCTTTTGTCCTGTCAAAAATGGCCCGCTCGATCGGCCGCATCAGCATATATTCGAGCATGGAATAGTTCGTAATCAAAAGATCAGGCGGCGCGTTTTGGACTTCATGGCGCGTCAACAGTTCGGAATCGTCGGGCAATGTTACGGCCCTTATGAACTGGTCGGTCTTACGATCCTTCCAGTTGGTGCCTTTTGCACCGAACCATGCTTCTAAATCGGGTTTCGCGGGCCATTTGCCTTTGTCCTTCAGAGCGTCCAGAAGTTGCTGGGCTTCTGCTTGTTCATCAGGGTCATCGCTTCGTGTGCGCCGCAAGACATCAATGTAGAAACTGTCAAAAGACATCAGGCGGACGGAATCTTTCTGTGTTGTGCGGACGCCTGCATAAGGCGTGCGGCTGGTGTAACGGGCAAAGCGCGGCGGGCGTCCCGACCATGTCATGAACATTTCGACCAAACGCTGGTCGCCCAGCAAAGCACGCAGCCGCCCCAGTTGGTCGTTCACGAGTGCGTTCATGGGATACATAATCAACGCGCGCATGGCAGGCCGGCTCGCGAAAACAGCCGGCTTTGCCTGCGCCTCATGGGCGAACTTGCCGAGAATAGGCAGAAGGAAGGACTCTGTCTTGCCGGAACCAGTGCCCGTCATGATCACCAGATTCTTACCGTCTATGAGATTGTAGTGGATTGACTCGGACTGGTGACGGTAGGGCGGATCATAGATAAGACGCGGTAGTTTCCCTTCTGGTTTACTAAGGCGCGCAAAGAGCTCATTTGCGGCCTTGGGCAGGCCATCCATCTTGGCAAAGTTTTGCCCGGCAACATACTTGGGCGTGGATTCCAGATAGGGAATGCGGAAGATCACCCCGTCGCGGGCAAGGAGCTCTTGCCTTTGCGCAATGAGTGACGACGCGCTGATATGGTAGGTCGCCTCGATATAATCCTGCAACGAGCAGTGGAGCTGTTTGATCGTTTCCTGAATAGTCTGCATTTAAGTTATTCCCCCGCCTTGCTGTCTTCCGACCTGACCATCCAAAGATTGTCTCTTAAGAATCGCTCCTCGTTGTCCGCTTCGCAGCTTGGAATCTCATAGGCGAATAGGCTTTGTTCACGCGGACACTGTGTACCCAGGATCATCAGGCGCCTTTGGGACCATTCGGGCAACGGAGAAAAGAAGTCAAAGCGGACCGTCACTTCGTCGTCGCGTCTTTGGTAGCGCTGGGGTTGGCCGCTGCAACAATCAATTGCCATCTGAAGACGCCATGCCGCATCACAGCCGCGCCAGTGAAACCCAGATCGCGGCAGGTCGATCAGGCGCTGCGCTAGCCCTTGCGCGAGATCGACGAAGCACCAAAGGGGCGCACCAAACTCCTGCGGTCGTCGCCCTATAAACGCGCCGGTCTGTGCCATTGGATTTACCCAGCGGCGGCGATAGTAAGTCACCGGCTTGGAGGGATCGAGAATTTCAAGACCGTTGATTGCGCCACAGGGAGGTTGCGTCGCAAGTAGGTTTTCGAAGTATGTGAGATGAGTCTCTGCACGCTCGGCCTTCGGCGACTTAAGCCAAACCCTTTCTGGCAGATGCTGCAAACCCTGCGCCAGAAGGACTGCCGCAAGATCTTCACCCGCCTCTGGCGTGATGGATCGCGTACAGCCATCGTGAACTACGCGTGCGGATAGATCAAAAGAAAGAAACGTGTCCTGATCTGGAACAATACCTATCAGGAATATCGCACCGCTGGGTCTCTGGACAAAGCTTGGCGGCGCAGCAAAGACCCATGTGCTTCTTACATTCGGATCATCGATAGCAACATCGGCGAGTTCGAGCAGGTCACCGCCCACAATCAGCTTGTCGACAAGATTGTCGATACGGTCTGAAAGAGTGTCTGGGTCGTCGTCAAGATAGCTTAGACTTTCCGCTAGCGCCGAGCGCAGCGTAGTGCGCGAACAGGGGCAAAGCATACCTGCGCAACGTCTGAGAAGACCTGCAAGTAGCCTATCATCGAGTCCGTCCTCTTTGCCCGGAAGGCCCAGCGTTGCACGGCAGTTGGCAATTACGTCCAGGACACCTATTTCTTCGATCAATTTTCCCCTCCCGGTAGCAATGCTCGCATGTCGCCTTTTTGGTTGGCGGAGATCAAAACTGCGAACCGAGCGCCACGCAACAAGACAGGGATCATTTTAATCTGGGCAAGCAGTCCTTCTAGTTCATCGCCAAACACACGCACCAGGCGGTGCGGTTGGGCTGCAAGCCGCAATGCAAAGGCACAAAGTTGGGGGTCACAGCAAACACCATAGCGATGGGCAAGATCAGTGTACCATGCCACTATGCTGGCCGCCCTGGCGCCAACATCGGCGACATCGCGGTGCAGTACCGAGGAAAAACCACCACGCTGTCCAATTTCGGCCTGGAGTTTGTCTGATGCACGCGGTGCGCCCGGGTTGTTGAGAAATTTCCTTTCTGCACACGCCCATTGCCGGCCGCAAAGTCTGCTGTAGATAGCGTGCAGCAGGCCATCTACCACCTGTTGCCTCCTTGCACCGGCGACAAAACCGGCAAGCCGTGCTTTCCGCCAATACTGAAATATTCGAAGCGCTCTGATTAGAGCCTTAGGATCATCAAGCACATGGTCGTAGCGGGGAGTTACGCCAAGTCCCTCCAATCCAGCACTGGTCAGACCAGCGCTAACTAACATTTCGTCGCGATGAATACCGGACTGAGCTAGGAAAAGGCCGCCGGGTGGCTCTATATGAATTCCGGTCAGGGCATTGTCAGAATCGAGACGTGCCGCTCTAGCCGGTTCTCCCATGCTGATATACCGACACTTAAGGTGCTCCTCCTCCTGTCCAGTATCATCAACAAGACGGACAGACAGTTTCCCGTCATCGTGGCGAAGCACCCACCTTAGCGGCTGCGCTTCGTGCTCAAACCGTATTGCGAACTCTCCGAGCTCCTGACCGTTTATTCTCAGAACGCCTACCGATGCTTCCAGGTAACGCCATTCGCACTCTTCGCGTTTGAGAAAGTCTGCAAATCGTTTTTGCCAAATGCCCGGTGAAATGGGCAATTCCAACAATGAACCGACCTGACCGCCGAATATCTCATCCCCCTTTTCGTCTTCAAGAATGACAGATGCCGCTACATTCCTATGGGGAGGCCCGGTTACCGACAGGTTGAACCGGTTTTCCCAAAACGCATCCAGCCCTGCATCATGGGGATCGCAGGTTACAATCAAGCCCGCATGGGACGCCGTGCCCGGAATCCAGGGTTCGGGCTCTCGTACACGCAGTTCCAAATAACCCTCGTGCACTGGCGATTTCGTAACACCCTCGAACGCCGCGCTACGCTGCGCTTTCACTGTCAGCAGATGTGTACCTGCAACAAGCTCAGGTAGCCGGATGAATGTAGGATGTCCTGTCGAGCCAGCGCGCAAAACTGTACTGGCCGTCTCGCCGAGGTTGATCAAATAAGATTCAACCGGATGATCTGGGACAATGCCGAAACAGGGTCTTTCCGTCGTCAGCCATTCGCTGCTACCTTCGCCGTCCCAGTTGCGGCCCGGCAAGCCCGCGGGCCAAATGCGAATGGTTCGCGCCAGTTCCAATCCGTGCTTGGAAAGCCAGTCAATGTAATCTGCCGATACCTCGCGGGGAACGTTGACGCGCACGGCCTCTATTCCCTCGCAATCAATCGTGCAGGAACGCATGCCATTCCGCAAATCGCCAAGCACGTTCTTGCTGGCGATAACGTACTCCAATCCGGGCCGCATGATCCGCCCCGTGATTTCGCGAGCGGTGCCGTCTCGGCCTACGCGAAATAGCCAGACGGGACCGGCAGTCACCCGGCAGTCGGTTTCAAGCAACTGATCGACTGTACTCTGGCTTTGCTCGAACTGGACGAGTGACCTGTCAGGATTGGGCCACCTCTTCAACACGGCGCGACGGTTGCCGGAGAGGATCCATCCCGCAGGCTTCTTACCCTCCGCACCATTAAGGCTGCACCGCGTCCGCCGAAGGAACTGGCGAATATCGGCGTTCAGCGCCGCTATACTCTTAAAGTTGGGCACGTCGGCTATGAGGGTCCAAAGGTCTTTGCCCGCATAACGAAGTTGCAAGTCCGGCCTGATATCTGGCGTCGGCACCCGTGCCTCTGACCATCCGCCTGGGTCCGATCCGACCGGATAACCCCGTGGGCGGCTTCCGCGCCCAATGCCCATGAAGCGGTCAGTAGCAACCCGGCTCACTTCTTTGAGCCAATCTCGCGCGCTTCTGACGCGTTCCAGGTCGCTCGTGATGCGCTTAAGCGTAGAGGGTAGCAAAGGCGCTTCACCTTCGCGGGGGTCTTGGTGCAAGAGCCCGAGGACGATACGACCAACAAGTTCTTCTTGTTGCAGAAACTCCTCAAAGCGTGCTGAGCCATAATAATTGGCGGCGATCATTCTTCCAATCTCACGCGGCTCGATCGAGGCAAGACCAGCAAGCCGGAAACGAAGCTCATAGAGCGCTCTGGCAAAATGCCGCTGGAGATAGCGTGGCAGCACGGCGTGGGTAATGGGCCAGGCAATGATCCTGAACTGTTCTGCCCACGGACCGGACGGGACAACGCCATTGTAAGCCTTTTGAAACTTTGCGAACCAGCCTGGAAGTTTGAAGCGGTCCTTGTATTCCCAGCCTGGCGTACTTTCCCCAAACGACGGCCAATATTCACCACCTGAATAGCCATATCCCCGTTCGGCGGCATATATCGTCCACAGCAGCCAGTGCGGAGCAAATCTCCTTCGAGCCGCAACGCGTGCGCGCAACTGACCCGCTATTTCGTCAAGTTCTTCTTCAGCAAGCCCGTGCTCCAATGCAAAGATCGGAAAACCCGGTGCGGCGCGAGATGCTGCCAAAGCGGCAAAGTGCCCTTCCAGATGCTTCTGCCATTTCTCTAAAGGCGTGGGCATATTCAGCTACGCTCCTGCGGCTTTTCTCTCTTCCCGATCCATCTTTGCAACCAGTAACCGCAGCATGCGTTTTTGACTGCCAAACAATTCAATTAGATCGTTTGAATCCCAGTCTTTGAATTCCGGGCGCCTTTTGGCGCGGGGGACTAGCCACCTTTCTAAAGCCCAGCCCGCAACATCTTCCGCTGAATGTAGTGATGCCAGGCTTGGTTTCCCCTGACCTGTTTTGAGGATTTTCACGGCATTGCTGGCAAGTTGGGAGATGAAAACTTCACGCTTGATACCGTGGCGTAGCATGTCCCCTTTAAAGCCGAGTGCGGACAAAGCTGCACGCGTCGTTCGCAAACGCCAGTTCGGCCCCTCACCGAACCTATTCAGGTCAGCATAAGGATGATCGATGTCGCGCAAATATTCCCGCAAATCTGCAAACAACCTATCGGGAATATGAAAGTGACCCCATCCGCCGGTATAGCCAATCGACTCAAGATATTGAGTGCCTCTGAGCCTCAACCGGTTGTAGACTGACGAGCGACCCATCGACGATGAAGTCGTAATGGCGAGTAGACGCGCATTCTTCTCTTTGCCGGAAATGATACCTGTCGTATCGCCATAGGCGGTAGCGAAGTCATCGTACAAGTCTCGCGTCCGCAGAAGACAAGCAATCAACTTACCACCGAGCAACGCATTGTAGGGCGGCAGCGCTCCCAGCACGTAAGCGTCCATGACATTGACGAGGCGTGCGCTTCGATCATCCGAATCCCAACCAATAAGCTTGTCGCGCACCGATAAGTTAAATACGGGGTCACCAATAGCAATCAGCCCCATGAGCTTTCCGTTGTGCTGATCCCAAACGAGATATCTGAGCCGCCTGCCGAAGCCGTTGGATACCGGGACAGACCATGTGAGAGTGGCTAACCTGAACAGGTTTCCCTCAAGCGTATTAGCGTAAACTCTCTCCAGGACCGGTGAGATGTATTCGGGTATGACTTCGTGACCCGAGGCAAAACATCGAAGAAGCTTTTCTGAATGTGCAGAGATAAAGTCCCGGCTGGCTTTTAACCGCTCATCCCTTTGTGACCTGTGCAGCTTCCTGACAATTTCCTTCCCCGATCCCTCTACCTGGAGACTCCCGTCTTCTGCCTTTTCAAATCCCAATGAGCGCAAGTGCCTGCGTAGTCTTCGTTTTAGATTTGCCTCGCGTGACGCAATATTGATGACTGGCGTGTTATTATTCGGCATTTCCGAATTTTGCCCCCGCTTTTTCTTTCTATTTGCTACCTTACCTTGCGCATGATTTGCAACAAGCTCGATACACTAACCTGTACGGCCACGTTGATGCGGCTTTGTTCGCCGACTGCGATGTGCATACAAAAACAGTCGAGCACCCTTTGATGCACCAAAACCAATAACGCACAGAAAGGTGATAAATCCCGATCATTGGGTGAGGCTGTATCGAAACTATACAAAATATTTCGGTCTGCGGTTCGCTGTTCAGGTCGCGATCTAAGGTCCGGAACGCTGCGCTTGCTAGCGTTGGATGTGCGTATTTCGCCGCATCGCTTCCTGCATCTCTTACGGTGCGCTACTCGCTCCCGTATTCAGACTTAGTTGGCACTATAATGGCACTAGCGCACCCCAAATCGGCAGATAATTCTATGTAACTTATTGATTTAAATGGCGCGCCGGGGAGGATTCGAACCCCCGACCCCCAGATTCGTAGTCTGGTGCTCTATCCAGCTGAGCTACCGGCGCCCTGCGCGAGGCTTGAGATATGTTGGGGGAG
>Ga0209633_10003754_pt1 | contig 13951 bp, 9 predicted proteins | sample Cruoilmetagenom1_FD_187290 | JGI IMG/M metagenome (GOLD analysis project Ga0209633, IMG submission 187290) | Oil polluted marine microbial communities from Coal Oil Point, Santa Barbara, California, USA - Sample 1 (SPAdes) (version 2) | ecosystem: Environmental > Aquatic > Marine > Oil seeps ... | reverse complement strand
CTCAACAACTTCTGTAAAATCAGTATCTGATTCTGCATCAGACACAACTAAAACTGTTTCTACGGATACATCTTCTTCGGTCAAGTCTGTATCTGAAAATGTTAATGACTCAGTAAAAACTATCTCCATTGAGAATTAAGCAACACCTTTCCATAAAAGACAAGTTCACCTTGTCTTTTTTTCCTCTTACTCCCTCTTAAATTCTACAACCAAATACTATGATATATTACTTAACTATGTTTATTTAATAGTTATATTTTATAATATAGATAACTTTAAGTTATATTTAATATAAAATATATTATACTTTTACTATCAAAAAATAAAAGGGTTTGACAATGAAAAAAATGATTATCACTTCTGTAGCAACTGCTGCATTACTAACAAGCGCACATGCTGACTTTGACTTTGGGGATATGTTCAAAGATATGAAAGATGCTGCCATCTCTATGAGTAAAGATGCTAAAGACTCTGTAACCACTATGAAAGATGGTGTAGTTGAAACAACTCAGTCTGCTGAGAGAACTGTAACTAACGTAAGCAAAGATGCCAAAGACTCTACTATTAAAGTATCTGATGACATCAAAACAATGGAAGTAAATACAACTTCTGATCTTTCTACTGCAACAACTTCTGTATCTTCTGATACTAGAGAGTCACTTAAGTCAACAACAACAGATATGAAAGACTCAGGAACAACACTTTCAACAGATATAAAAGATGCTACTACTGCTGTGTCTAAAGATGCAACATCATCAGTAAAAACAGTATCTAACGATGCAACTGCCTCTGTTAAAACTGTTTCAGATGACTTAAACAGCACTACATCTACTATCTCTACTGATGCTTCAACTTCTGTGAAGTCTGTATCTGACTCTGTATCTGACACTACAAAGACAGTCTCTAGCGATACTTCTGATTCAGTTAAATCTGTATCTGAAAATGTCAATGACTCAGTAAAAACAATCTCTGTTGATGATTATGCAGAGTACATGAAACTTAAAGATGCTGCTAAATAATTCTTTAGTATAAGCGCACTTTATACATATAAAGCTACCATTACCTTTGGTAGCTTTTTACTTTCCTGCTTTACAAATCATAACTTTACTTTATTATATATATCAATTTTATGTTAAACTATTGATTACTACATTAAAGGATATATGTGTCACATTTCATTAAACAGTCTATACTTACATTTTCTATATTATTACTACTTCCAGTATCACTCTTAGCTACTACCCCTGAAACTTCAAAAGAAGTGAAACCAAAAAATCTTGCCATCTACCATACTGTAAAAGGCAATATAGAAAAAGAGTACAATCACCTTGTAGAAAAAAAGCTCAAAAGTATAGGCTTTCGTTTAACAGATCCGCATAAAAGAGTGAACGACCAATATGAAAACAAATGGGGTTCAACAGTCCTTGATGTTCTAAGCTTCATGCCTATCGTAAGAAATAGCACTATCATACCTCTTCTTAACATAGATCCCCGTATCGCTGGATTTGCACCTTTTAATCTTGTGATCCACAAAAGGCTAGATGAAAATGTAAGTTATGTTGGTCACATTATGCCTGAGACGATGTTAGATATATTGGGCATTGAAAACCAAGAAGTACGAAGTAAGTTTGCCTCAACATTTAAAGCTTTAGATGCCACCATAGCACAAGAACTTGGCGGTCATGAATCTATCATTCCTTATAAAAAACTACCTGAGAAAACTATGATTAACTTCGAATACGAATTTGATGCTCCCGATGACATGGATGATTTCATCGATGAATTTCAAAATACCTTTGAACTTGCTTTCATAGACAAAGGCTACCTCATAGCAGGTTTTCATAATTTTATGGAAGCGACCAATGATGCCGAAGAGATACTCTCAAATTATGATGCTTTCTGGACCTATTCACTCTGTCACTTAGAATTTTCATACAACATGTTTGATACAGAAGGAGCAAGACCAGAAGCTGGTTTATTTGCTCCTTGTACGATGTACATGTATATTAGAAAAGATACCAATAAAATTGTAGTAGGAATGTTTAGACTTCATAACTGGTCAGAGACACTTGATATCAAAGACCCTAAAAGACTGGGTCTTATAGAAAGACTAGACACTGAGATACCTCAAATACTTACTGACTTTGGTATGAAAGCTACACCAAATGTCAATCCTTTAACTGCTACATCTTCACCTGCAGTTGCAAGTAAAAAGACTGCTGTAAAACAAGACAAAGTTAATACAAAAAAAGTAGCAGTTGAAAAGGAAGTTCCAGCTAAAAAGGAAGTTATCACTAAAAAAGAAACTACCGTAGCAAAAGTAGAAACAACCCCTACACCTACACAAACAAAAGGCCAACAAATTAAAGTAGGTGACAGTATCGTAAATATCGCTATCCCTAAAGTACCTTCAGTGATACAACTCAACGAAACTACTAATAAGTCCACTATGGACAGAAGTATCAAGTTTTCAAAACGTATACCACCCAACTACAGACCACACAGCTTTGACAAAAAACAAAAAGAAAAAACATCAACCAATACAAGGATCGGTGAAGTCAATAAAGGAAAGATCTCTGCTCACTTACGTGGCGCTTTCATGGAAGTAGCCAAAGTAGAGGAAAACCTTAAAAGTGCTGGTTTTAAAGTCATCACGACTGTACCTGTCAACAAAGACGGTACACTCGTCTCTGTTGTCTTTACAAACGATGCCCTCATCCATATGGCTTCTAAGCCAAACAGAGGCTTTATGGCATCATTACGTGTGCTGGTTGATACAAAAGAGAAGAAGATAAGCATCACCAATCCTCTATATATGGCCAAAGGTTTTTTACAAGATACTTTTGATAATAAAGCTGCCCACAAACTATTGGCAAAACTTATCAATCAGTTTCCAAATTTGAAAAACTCTAAAGATACACTCAAATTCCAACTCTTACCTAAATACCAATTTATGAAAGGGATGCCATACTATGAAAATATGATAGAAGTAGCCTCAGGCGATAACTTACTAGAAAAGATAAAAGATAACAAAAAAGTACTCTTTACCCAAACACTAGAAAATGGTGCCACACTCATAGGTATACAACTCTCTAAAAGAACAAACAAATTTACAAAGAGAATTGGTAGAAATAACGCAGCCATGCTTCCCTACCCTATACTCATAGAAGATGGAAAAGCAAAGATACTTGACCCAAAATACTACATAGCATACATGTACCCAAAACTCACTATGTCCGAGTTCATGACCATAGCTACGATACCAGATGCGATGATAAAAGATTGTGAAAAAGTTTTTAGGAAAAAGAAGTAGTTAAATTTAATTCTTTTGAGCAAATAGGCTTTTTATTTGCTGGAGATTTGTGGGTTGTTGTGAGAGAGCTTACTCAGAAGTAAGTGACCGAGCAAACTCCCTCAAAGATGCAGTAAAGAAAAAGAACTATTTTGCTTTTTCTAGGTATTTGCCTTCTACTGTGTCTACTACTATTTTCTGCCCTTCAAGAATGAAAAATGGTACCTGCACTACAGCTCCAGAATCAAGTGTTGCTGGCTTCTTACCACCTTGCGAATCACCTTTAAAGTTTGGTGGTGTTTCTACGACTGTAAGTGTAATGGTTTGTGGTATCTCAACAGAGATGGCTTTTCCTGAATGAAACAAGATCTCTGCTTCCATACCATCGATCATGAAGTCAAAAGTGTCTTTCCCAACTTGCTCATGTGTAAGTCCTATTTGATCATAGGTAGTCGTGTCCATAAACTGCAACAACTCACCATCGTCATACAAGTATTGCATTGTTTTTTGCTCTAGTTCTGGTACTTCAAACTTATCTCCAGCATGTACTGTTTTTTCTATGGTTTTACCTGATGCAAGGTTTTTAATCTTCATACGTACAAACGCTGCACCTTTACCTGGTTTAACATGTTGAAAATCAGTTACTCTGTAAGGGTTTCCTGTTATCTCAAGTCTTGCGCCTTTTTTAATGTCACCCATTCCTATTGTAGCCATTGTTAGTCCTTAAATATTAATTGAATGATTATAGCAGATGCTTGGTTAAAAGAGTGTAGAAGGCACCCTATTATATATAAGGGTGCTAAAAGAAGTAAAGCGGTCTATTTGGTAATTGAGTGATTTTCAGTCTCACAGTGAGGATTTTGGTCAAAATCCATCGCTTTTGAATTGTCCATAAGTACAGGTACAAAAAGAAGTGAAACAAAAACTGCTGCAACGGTACCAGAGATAAGTGCAACACCTAAGCCACCGAACACTGGATCACCAGCAAGTAATGCAGAACCCAAGATAATTGCCACGGCGGTTAACGCAATAGGCTTTGCTCTTGTAGCAGCTGCTATAGCAATGGCTCTACGTTTTTTGATACCTTCACACTCCATAAGAGACTTAGCAAAATCTATTAGTAACAGTGAGTTACGAGAACTAATACCAATCAGCGCAATAAAGCCTATGAGTGAGGTGGACGTCAAGAAGAACGTCTCTGTCGTAAACCAATTCGCCACCCAGTGTCCCACGATAACACCAATAAGAGAAAGGAATGAACCCAAAAGTACAATACCTGAAATGGCAAAACTTTTGTAGTAGATAACCAACAACAAAAAGATGAGGATCAATGCAGAAATAAACGCTGCACCAAGGTCTCTAAAGGTATCGAGTGTCACCTTCATTTCACCATCCCAACGGATAAGAAACTTTTCATGTGTTTTTTTATCTTCAAGGTTCAAGTCAAACATATATGTTGAAAAATCTGCTTTTGTGACAATATAATTCTTTTCAAACTTTTCTATCATAGTAGTACGTGCCTCTAACAGTGGATACACTTGTGAAACCATATCGGTCTCTGCCACCACATTATTCATACGAGAAAGGTTTTTATGCATGATCATATAGTTGGACTTAGACCTATTCACAGAAACAACTTCAGATAGTGGTACCATCATTCCTCTCATGTTCATAAGGTTGAGTGATGAAAGTTTACTTTGTAACGCATCTTCATTTGATTTATAGATTTTTTTACTTTCATTATCTAGGACCAAAAATATTGGTATCTGATCTGATGAGTTTTGAGAGTTTTTATGTGCTATGACCATACCTTCAAAGGCAAGGTATAAGATGTTATTGACCTGCTTTACAGAAAGTCCAGATCTTGCGATTTTCTCTTTATCTGGAATCAGTTCAAATTTATCAAAGTTTTCATCTGCCATGATATCTATATCTACCAGCCCCTCTGTGTCAGACAATACATCAGCTACATCAACAGAAAGACGTCTTATCTTTTCTAAGTTTGTACCATGTACCTCTACCACAATAGAAGCCAATGTAGGAGGACCAGATGGCTGTTCTACAAACTTAATATTGGTTCCTCTGGTTAAAGGTATACACGCTTTTTTCACTACAGGTCTAAGTCGTTGCACGATGAGATATGAAGGTTCAGCACGGTGATGTTTATCTGTAAGGTTTACAGAGATTTCTGCAACATTCTCTGTACGTTTCATACTTGCACCCTTCACGAGACCAGCATAGTCAAGAGGGATACCCTGTCCAGAAAAGAGTTCTATGTTCATCACTTCTTTTTCTTTTTTCAAAAAGTCAATCACACAGCCACTCACTGCTCTGGTCTGTTCAATAGCTGATCCAGCTGGCGTATCTACATACACAGAGAAAGTGTTGTCACTTTTACCAGGTAACATTTTAGCAAGAACCAATTTGGTAGGGAACATCAAAAGGGAAAGAAAAAATGCTGCTGCTGTTGCAAAGATCATTAATCTTTTTTTTGCCTTACTGTCAAGGATTCCATAAATAAAACTTTCGAGATTTTTCATTATTTTTCCCCTTCTTTCTGATCTGATTCGTGATGATCACCATGCTCTGGTTTTTTTAATAATTTTAAACTCAAGTACGGCGTAAAAATATAGGCTACAAAAAGTGAAGCAATGAGTGCGACAGGTACATTATACGGGATAGGCTTCATAAATGACCCCATCATCCCTCCTACAAATGCCATTGGTACCATCGTTAAGATGATCGCTAACGTAGCAACATTGGTAGGTGCACCAATCTCATCTGTTGCTTCGATAAGAAGTTCACCCATCTCTTTATCTTCTACGCCATGACTGTGCAAGTGTCTGTGAATATTTTCAATCACAATGATCGCAGCATCCACCAGTAACCCTAAGGATAGTAAAAGCGCAAAGAGCGTAATCCTATTCATCGTTTGTCCGGTCATCCAGGCAGTAAACAATGTCACAGCCAAGATAGCTGGTACTGAGAATGTAACAATGATGGATTCTCTCCAACCTAAAGCAAACACAAGCATCAATGCAATGATCACAATAGTAATGATCAAGTGATGCATCAACTCATTGACCGCTTCATTAGCTCTTTCCCCATAGTTTCTAGTGATGAGATATCCTACACCTGCGTCTTTAAACATTTCTTCATAGTTCTTCAGTACTTCGACAACATCTTCAGCTACAAATACTGCATTTGTTCCAGCAAGTTTAGCCACTGTCATGGTAATCTGATTGGTCGGCTCATTCAAAGTCTCATTGATATCTGTTTTTAACAAAATTTCTGCAGTTTGGAAATTTTGAATATCTAAACCATCATTGACTTTAGCTACATCACGTAGGTATATAGGTGAACCCATATATTGTGCTACGATCACTGAACCCACGTCTTCTACACTGTCTATAGCATTTTTTACACCAAAGATAACCAGTTTGTTATCTAGCGTTCGTCCTTTCACATCAGGAACATCTACTGCAACAGATTGAACCGCTTGCATAATCTGTCCTAGAGAAAGGTGATACGCAGAAAGTTTCCCCATATCTACTTCGATGTTGTATTGCGCTTTACGTGCACCTTTGAGTGTTGTTTTTGCTACATCATCAACAGCATTTATGTTTTGTTGTACTTCTCTTACCATTTCAAAAAGCCCAACATCATCCATAAGGCTGCCAGCTTTAGGGTAAAAAGCCACAGTAATGATAGGAATATCGATATCGATATCAAAAGGTTTAACGATTGGCTGCATCGTTCCTTGTGGCATTTTATCCATATTTTGCATCACTTTATCGTAAAGCTTTAGGTTAGAATCTTCTCTATTTTCCCCTATATAATACATGACATTGACAATACCTACATTATCCAAAGCCATACCATAGATGTGCTCAATACCTCTAACCTCACGAAGTTTTCTTTCCAAAGGTTTAACGATGACATTTTCTATCTCTTTTGGACTAGCTCCAGGTAAAGCCACGATAATCGCACCACCTGAAATAGCAATCTGAGGATCTTCTTCTCTTGGCATGGTTTGGAGTGCCATGTAACCCATAAGTATCATAAAAGCACCAAGTACTGCTGTTAAAGGACTACGTAAAAAACCTTTTGCAAACTTTCCTGCAATATTAATAATTTCATATTCTTTTTTAATGTTGTTATTTGTTTCCATCATTACCTACTTTATTACAATTTTGGCATACATTCCAGGATACACAGAACGATCTTGAATATCAAATTCCATCTTGATTTTAAACTTATGTGTCATAGGATTAGAACTAGGAATAATCGAAGTAATTACGCCTGTAGTAGTAAACCCAATCGATGGTATTTCGATATCTACCTCTTTTTGTAGGCTAATATATTTGAGTTGTGTTTCAGATATCTCAGCTACAATTTTCATTTTACTCAAATCAGTCAGTACCAATGCCGGCATACCGGGTATTGCCATTTCACCTTCATTAAGTTTCTTAGCCACAATGACGCCTTCGTTAGGTGCATGTATTTTCAAATAATTGTATTGGTTAAGTACTTCTTCTTTTTTTGCTAGTGCTTGACTGACTTGCTGTTCAGAGATTTTTACCATATCTTTTAAGTTTTTAGCTGCGAGTTGCAAAGTTTCTAGGTCATACTTGGAAACCATTTTTTGCTTGTAAAGTCTTTTATGACGTGCAAGGTTAGTCATGACATTGGTATATTGATTTTTATTCATCTGTAAAGCAAGTCTTGCTTGTGAGATCCCAAGGTCTACTTGTCTTTCTGCTGATTCTATCTCTTTGGAATCTATCTCATAAAGAAGTTGTCCTTTTTTGACGATATCTCCTTCTGCTACAGCCATCTTTTTCACATATCCCATATAACGGCTTGTCAACATCTTTTGATTATCAGATACCACTGATCCACTAAGATCGATCTTTATTGCCTGTAGTGATGTAGCCATTAAAGCCATGGATATTAGTACAACCGCCCATTTCCCCATCATTTTTTTCATATATTCCCTCCTGCATTCAATATATTATTTAACTCAAATATTTTAGTATTACGTTTATTTTTAGCTGTTAAGAGCTGAAGTAACATTTCAAGCTCTTTAGACTGTTTTATAAGCACATCCGAAATGGAAACAATGCCCTCTTTATAACGTGTCCTATAGTTTTCATACACTTTTTTTGCGAACCTTAACTGTTTGTTAAAACTTTTCACGTCTGCATTATTACTGAGTATTTCAGTTTGTAACTTTTTCACCTTTAATGCTATACCACTTTTGGCCAGATCAACTTGATTTTGTACCATCATATAGTTGACTTTGGCGCGTTCAAGATTAGCCGCATCTATACCACCATTAAAAATATTCCAATTTAATTGAAATCCAAATGTATATGAATCTTTATCTCTAAATTCATTCCAAAATTCATTGTCAGCAGATCCGTACTCCGCAAAAGCCCCAACAGTTGGAAGAAAGTTTGCCTTTTCAACATTAAGTGCCATTTGTGTGATCTGTAATCCCAAAAGTGCTTTTTGAATATCGATATTATTACTTTCTACATCTGTTTTATCTATGTGAGGTATTGGAGCCATATCATTGACTTTTTTAATGGAACTTACTTTTGTGTTCAGTAAAAATGAAAGAAACTGATACGCCAGATCTTTATTGAGCTTCGCTTGGTTATACATACTTTCTGCTTCTGCTTTACGAGCTTGCACTTCCAACAGATCAATATCTTGTGCATAACCTTCTTTTTTCATCGTACGCACAATAGACTCTAATCGCTTAATATTTTTAATGATCTTAGAAAGATTTGTAATGTAGTTGCTGACAAGTGAAATATCATAAAATGCTTTTTTGGTTTGAAATACTTTTTCATTCAGTAGTTTTTGTGTGTCATACTGACTCATGCGGTGCATTGCGGATGTAATACGTCCGTACTCTGTCAGCTTCCCTCCTGTGTACACGGGAAGCATATATGAAAGTTTTGTCTGGTAATGGTTACGTGCTTCTGGATAATTAAGGTCATCCGGTTGTGTAGCAAGTAGTGCCCCTCCATCCAATGGAGCCCCGGCCATTGCAGCTCCTAGTGGTGTAATAAAGTCCTCAAAACCAAAATCTCCAAAATTGGCCTCTCTACTCTGCAATTTAAACCCAAATACATTTCCTGCATCATTTGAACGCAAGCCCATGACAGAAGCATCCAACTTACCATAATGGTGTCCTCTTGCAGCTTTAGCTTCATAGGCCTTCATCTGCTCAGTAAAACGAGATATCTTTAACTCTAGATTATCTTTATCTAACATTTTCATTGCATTTTGAAGACTTAGATTTTTTATCCCTGCAGAAACACACAATGGTATTAGTAACAGCAAAAACAAATACTTTTTTATAAACATGTTTATACTCCCTTATTAGTAAATATTATATCAAAAGATACCCGTCATACTCTTTTAAATAGTGGTATATTTGCTTGATTAATAGGAGAAATTATATCTTATATAAGGTTAAATTATGTTTAGCATGCTTTTTAATTATATATACTGATCTTTATGACTAATTACAGAGAGGATAAAACCCCCTACTGTAAACTTATATACTCGCGTGAGATACGCTTATACATGCTTTTAAAGATGAAAGTTCATCTAATATATTTTTTGTGACAGTACCATCTACACGAACAACAGCCAAGGCTTGTTGTTTAGAATCGCGCCCTAGTCTAAAGTCAGAAATATTCAGTCCATTTTCTGCCATGATCTTACCCACATCACCAATCACACCTGGTGTATCCGTATTTCTAAAGAAAATCATCGTACCTTTTGGTTCCACATCTAAAATGTAATCATCTATCTCAATAATACGTTGTTCCGTATCATCAAAAACAGTACCATATATAGACAAAGTCCCCTCAGCAGTAGTCAATTTAATACCCACTTTGTTTGTAAACCCAGAGTTGTTAGGTTTTACCTCTTTAGTGATATCAATATCACGTTCTTCAGCCACAAATTCAGCATTTACATAATTGACTTGATCACCTAAAGATTCTGTAAGTACACCTACCGTAGCAAAAGTACCCATAGACTCAATATAGTCAGATACAGGCCCAGCTGCCGTCACCTTGATAGACTTTACAGCAGACTTAGTGATCTGTGCAGACAGATGTCCTATTCTTTGGATGAGCTCAAGGTATGGTTTCACAAAGATTGGTAACTCATTTTCTTTGATAGGCAAATTCAACGCATTGGGATAAGAAATACCTTTTGCCGCAGCAATGGCATTTTCAGCTGCTTGGATGGCTATATTCTTTTGTGACTCTTTTGTATTTGCCCCAAGGTGAGGTGTCACGGTTACATTGTCAAGATCCAAGAAAGGATGGTCAGTTGCAGGTTCTTTGTCAAATACATCTATCCCTGCCATAGCTATCTTACCATTTGTAAGGCCTTCTAAAAGAGCTTCTTCACTGTAGAGACCACCTCTAGCACAGTTGATGAGTATCACACCATCTTTCATCTTTGCTATCTCTTCTTTACCTATCATACCAATGGTCTCAGAGTTTTTAGGCGTATGGATGGTGATGATATCACATGCTAAGATCTCTTCAAAGTCTTTAGTATAGGCTACATCTAAGTCTGTAGCTTTGGATGGGTCTATGTAGGGGTCAAATGCCAAAACATCCATCTCAAATGCCTTCGCACGTATACCCACACGAGAACCAATGTTACCAAAACCGATAACACCTAATTTTTTGTCTTTAAGCTCTGTACCATACCAGTCTTGTCTTCTCCACACACGGTCAAGTTTCAAATTGTTATGTGCATATGGGAATTTTCTTACACAAGAGAGTAAGTGTGACATAGTCAGTTCTACTGCAGCGATGGTATTCGCTGTAGGCACATTCATAATGACGATACCTTGCTTTGAAGATCCAGGAATGTCTACATTATCCACACCCACACCAGCACGAACCACTGCAGTGACTTTACTTGCTGCTGCTAAAAAAGCCTCATCAACATCTGTAGAAGAACGTGTAATGGCCACATCTGCTAAAGGAATAATGTTAGAGATAAGTGTATCTTTAGGCTCATCCGCTGCATTTATAAGTTCTATCTCACTGTCGTTAGCAAGGATATCCAAACCATCTTGATGTATATGGTCACAAACAACAATTGTTTTTTTTGACATATCAAAACCTTTTTTGTAATTTTAATGTACCTAAGCAGTACGAAGACATGCAAACCCATATAGACTGAGTTGCATGGACTAAAGTATGTCTTTTCAAGACAGACTTTAGCGAAGTATTATAGTTGTATTATTTTTTAAGTATATCGCCAAAAGCATCACCAAGTGTCATGCTGTCATCTTGATCTAGATTGAGTTGCTCCATCGCTTCTCTCTCTTCTTGACGCTCAAGTTTTTTCACAGACACTCTAATTCTGTCGTTGTTTACATCGATAAAGCTGATTACACCTGTAATCTCTTGCCCTTTTTCAATCTCTTCAAATTTCAACGGATGTAAGTCTTCTGTTCTGATAAGTGCATCAATGTTCTCTTCAAGAGAGATAAAGACACCAAAGTCTTTTGTATCTTTCACTGTACCAGTTACGATAGAACCATTTTTATGTGTTTCTGCAAACGCTTTGATAGGTGAAGCTTCCAATGCTTTTTTACTTAATGAAATTTTACCAGCATCTTTATCAATTTTGATAATTTTAACTTCTACTTCATCGCCAATTGCAAGTTCAGACTTAGCATTTTTAGACTTATCCCAAGAGATTTCTTGGTTATGTAAAAGACCTTCTACTGTACCAACTTTTACAAACGCACCAAAGTCAGTAATAGATGTAACTGTACCTTTTACAAGATCTCCAACTCTGTTTTCCGCTGTAAATGCATCCATAGGCTTAGGTAGAAGACTCTTAAGACTTACTCTAAGTCTTCTTCCTTCTTTGTCCACTTCGATAACTTCAACATTGATCTCAGAATCATTTTCTAAGTAATCTTTAGGGTGTTTTACATTTTTGTCCCAAGAAATCTCAGAAACGTGAAGGAATGCTTCAAGGTCTTCACCAAGATCAACAAATACACCATAAGGTTCGATGTTTGAAACTGTAGCAGTGACAGTATCACCTACACCGATGATTGCATCAATGTCAGCCCAAGGATCAGGGTTAGCATCTTTTATAGAAAGAGAAAGGTGTCTTTTCTTTTTATCGTACTCAAGAGCGATAACATTCACTTCATCACCTTCAGAGAAGTATTTAGAAGGGTTTACAGGCCCTTTGTGAGAGATTTGTGAGTAGTGAACAAGACCGTCCATACCACCAACATCTACAAACATACCGTAAGAAGTGATTTTCTTGATAGTTCCAATCACTGGCTCTTTGTTTTCAAGTAATGCACCAACAATTTCGTCAGTTTTCGCTTTATCACGCTCAATAAGTTCTTTTCTTGAAACAACTACTGAACCTTTTTCTTTATCAACTTTAACGATAACAGCTTTTACTTTTTTACCCTTAGGATCCACTTTTGAAGAAAGGTAAGAGAGTGTACGTGGCATAAAGAATTCTAAACCATCTACTTCTACAACATATCCACCTTTGTTTGTCTTAGTAACAATACCTTCAATGATATATTCTTGTTCTTCATCATACTCAGCGATAAATTCATTGAGTGCTACACGAGACAATGCTGCTTTGTAAGAGATACGACCTCTACCCATAGTCACAACATTGATACTGTCATTTACTGCAAATAACACAGTACCATCTTCATCTGTTATCTCAGTAAGGTCAAGATTTGCATCTCTTCCTCCACCAATGTCTACGACTACTAAGTTGTCTTTTTCATCAATCTTAACGATTGTACCTGTAACTAAATCACTTTTTGATTCTGATTTCTTAAACGATTCCTCAAGCATCGCCTCAAAATCTACATCTTCTATTTCGATATCTTCGAACTTCATACCTATCCTTATGTGTACACAAATTTTGCGATATTATATCTAAAATAATTATAAAATGGCTTACAAAAAAGTAACAAAAGGTTTAAGAAAAATTTAAAAAATTGATACACTCTCCAGCACATCAAAATATGTAGGAAAAGTCTTCGCTGTACACTCAGGATCGTTGATGGTCACTGAAGCAGGATCCAATGCTAAAAGAGAGAAGCACATCGCCATCCTGTGGTCATCATACGTATCTATGGCAGCGTGTTTTAACACTTTGGGTGCTGTGATTGTTAGGTAGTCTTCGCCCTCTTCTACCTCAGCTCCTACTTTACGAAGTTCAGTGGCCATAGCAAAAAGTCTATCCGTCTCTTTTACACGCCAGTTATAGATGTTTCGTAGTGTTGTTGTACCCTCTACGAACAGTGCTGTAGTAGCGATGGTCATAGCAGCATCTGGTATGTGATTGAAATCCATATCTATGGCACGAAGCGCATCTCTTGTGACAGACACATAGTTTTCGCTCCACTCCACTCTTGCACCCATCTGCTCTAACACATCTACAAACGCTATGTCACCTTGTATACTGTTTCTTCCTATACCTGTGACTTTGATCGTTCCACCTTTGATGGCAGCAGCAGCCAAGAAATACGAAGCAGAAGAAGCATCACCCTCTACCATATAGTTTTCTAGCGCCTTGTAGGTTTGCCCTGCTTTGATACTAAAAGTTTTG
>Ga0209633_10003753_pt1 | contig 13952 bp, 16 predicted proteins | sample Cruoilmetagenom1_FD_187290 | JGI IMG/M metagenome (GOLD analysis project Ga0209633, IMG submission 187290) | Oil polluted marine microbial communities from Coal Oil Point, Santa Barbara, California, USA - Sample 1 (SPAdes) (version 2) | ecosystem: Environmental > Aquatic > Marine > Oil seeps ... | reverse complement strand
GCGGCGGCCGCGCGGGAAGCGGGAATCAGTTCCGCCACCCTCGCGGCGGCTTTTCCGCAGGGTGCGCGCGATCTTATCCGTTATTGGTCCGAGACGAGTGACGCCGAGATGCGCCGGGCGATGGACGCGCCGGAATTTTCCGTGTTGAAGGTCCGCCAGAAAGTCGCCTTTGCCGTGTGCGCCCGGCTTGATGTGTTGCGCCCCCACAAAGAGGCCGCGCGCCGCGCCGCCGCCTATCTGGCGCTGCCGCAAAACGCTGCGCTGGCCGCCCGGCTTGCCTGGGCGAGCGCCGACGCGATCTGGCGCGGGCTCGGGGACAAGTCGACGGATTTCAATTTCTACTCAAAGCGCGGCATCCTCACCGGCGTGTGGACGAGCGTTTTCGTCTATTGGCTCGGCGACGATACGGAAGGTGAAGCGCCGACCAAAGCTTTTCTCGATGCGCGCATTGATAACGTCATGCAGATTGAAAAGGTGAAAGCCAAAGTGCGCGATTTGGGGGGCGATCCAGCGGCGCCGATCGGCTGGCTCGCAAAACTACGCTACCCGGCCGGGCGTTGAGCCAATGTCGCTGACCCGAGGACGGCAATGCTGTCGACGGGAACTTGACGCCGCCCGGACAGGCAAAGCGCCTTCGCGAGACATCTCCTTTTTATTCCGCCGGATCGACGTCAGCGCCCGGCGTGATCTCCTTTTCCAACCATTCGCCGATTTCCGTTCCGGTGAAATGGCGGCGCAGTTCATCCGTGTTGGCGATAATATCTACAAGCCGTTTTGGCGTGAAGCGTATTAGCGACGAAGACGTTTCCATGGGCGCGGCGCCAAGATGGGACAAGGTTCGCTTGATCGTGCGTTTGCGGTCAGCTTGTGCCTCAAGGTCGTCTTCATAGCAGATCGTAAAATATTTTCGTCCCTCCAGAACCGTGTTTTCGATTTCAACGTAACCTCGTCGTCGATCGAACTCTTTCTGAAGCGCGTCCGGCTCAATCAGGATGGGGTCATCTTTGGCCGGTTTATCGCCGGTGCGCCGATGGAAATAACCGCGATGGTTGGCGACAAGGCGAGAGATGACCTGCCGGAAAAGATTTCGCCGGTAAAGATGAAGAACTTCAAAGCCAGATGCTTCCAACGTTTCAACAAATGCGCGCTCATCAGCGATTTGCTGCCCGACGGATGGCTGCGAGGCAAGCAGCTTGAAGCCATAGATCGAGGCGTTGCTCATGCGGGCGTGGCGGCGGACATACTGGAGAGGCGCGAAGATGCGCGCCCGTGTGTTCAACAATTCTCCGTCGCAAACAATGTCCGGATGCGAATTAAGATGATTGACGAGGAGGCTACTGCCGGACCGGCCGCGCCCGTAAATCAAAAATTTGCGCTGAGGCTCTGAGGCGGGGCGCGACAGGCCTTTCAAAATGGATACGGCTTCACGGCCCGATGTACGCAATTGTGAGACGGAAGGGCGCAAACGCCCAAAATTCGTCAGCATCGAATTCATATTGATTACCACTTTCGCGGACAGAACTTTGTTTAACGGTATTGCTTTCTTAAAACCGTTTGTTCGTCAAGACGCATCTTTATTGGCGAAGCGACACCTGTGACACATGGCCCATTTTCCGGCCGGCGTGCACGTTTCGCTAGCCGTAGAGGTGAAAGCAGGCGCTCGGCTCGCCGATGGCCTCCACCCATCGTTCACACTCAGCGCCGATCAGGTTTTCCATGACGGTGGGCGAATGGCGGACGGGACCGTCAAGCAGCCAGCCTGCGACACCGCGTAAATAATTTTACCGCGCTTGATGCGGCAGAAATATCAAACGGGATCGCTCGGTTAGTATCAGCGTCCTCGCCGCGCGAGGAAATCAGGAGCGCAACCGCGTTTTTTCCTGCAGTTCTGTTCAAATGAAACATGGGTTAGGTCGGCTTTGCCGGCGACGCCGATGCCTGTGGGCGCCAAAAGCGCATTGACGCCACCCGGACGCAAACCGCCATCGACGGCATTGAAAATCTTGCTTGCACGGCCATTGCTGCGCTCATCAAAAAAGGCGACCAGACGTTCAAAATCATAAGGCTCATCGCTATCCGCATAGAGCGCCGCCATCATCTCATCGAAGGCGCCCGGCTCAGCCGTTGATAATTCAGCATCGAGAATAAGGGCGATCAGGGCGCCGGACCCATAAATCAAAAACCAGTTTTGCCCTTTATTGAGGCCCGCATCACGTAAGCTGACGCCCTGGCTCATGCGTTTGCCGAGCTGGTGGCGCGTTACAAAGCCGGCGAGCTGGTGGCGCAAGCCCTCGTCATCGAGATAGCCTTCGCGGTATAGGTGTTTTACCGTGAGGTAATCCGTAAATCCCTCAAGAAACCACTCAATCTCGTGGTCGGCTCGTTTAACCGCGCCAGTCCAAAGGTGCATCGTTTCATGCGCAAGAACATGCGCCCACATGGGGCGCTCGGTCATGTTTAGCGGCCATTCATATTGCACGGTAAAGCTGCGAGCGAACGCACTACCGTCCGAACTGCTATAGCCGAAATGAAAAGTCGAATAATCCGCTGCGGGCTGGCCGTTAAAATATTCTGCATAGGCCGGTAGCAGATCGTCGAGCACATTGCCGACAAACGGACGCACATCTTTTGCAAGCCGTGGATCGAATACCGATGTTATCGACAGTGCGCCAACTTTTTGGGTAACCGTCTCAAACGGGCCAATGGCAAAACCGTTATCTTGCAAATCGGCAATCGAGTCTGCTTTCCCGTGTAACCCGCCGCCGGCCCAGGGCGCGGTTAGCGCCCAATTCTTGGGCCCGTGAAACTGCACATCCACGGGGCATGCGGGCGCATCTGACCACGGCGAGACAAAGAATGCCGTTCCTGCAAAATAAAAACCGCCGCCAAACGGGTGGCCTACCTCGTCTGCGCCATAGGGCCATTCGATCTCGTCATGATCCGCCAATAAATTGTAGTGAATTCGCGCGGCGCCTTGCGCCGCCTTCCATTCACCGTCGCCGACATAAGCAATGGCGATGTCTTGTCCTTGGCTGTCTTGCGCCGTCAAATCATGTATGGATTCGGATTGGCCTTCCGGGCGTTCGGCTGTTGGATAATGCCAAAGTCCAAATTCAGTTTGCGGCGTTTCAAATTCCGCTTCTATCCGGAATTGGCGGTCACCCAGATAGGCAACGTCATAACTGGCAAAACTGGTTTGACATCCGCCAGTCTGCGCTGCCGCAACGGCCAATAATTCAGCGATCATCTTACTATCCCAATGTAATTTCCAGCGACGGTAGGCAAACGCAGTATTAGCACAAGGGGTTTGAGGAAAATTTGAGATATAGCGATCATATCGTGCGGTCAGCGACCGGTCAGGACGATGCAAGATGCAATATTTATATGCCCGAGGCATTGCGGGAATTGTTTTAGTCTGCCTACAAATTGTGTTGCGCGAGGCTGTCAATCTCGCACCACGATGGCCAGCGCGTGACGTTTTGACCCTGCTTCTCATCCCATCGGAAATTTGCAGGTCAGGCTTTGGTTCTGATTCGCGTCACATGCCCCATCTTTCGGCCGGGGCGGGCCTCGCATTTGCCGTATAGGTAAAGACAGGCGCTGGGCTCCGCGGCGAGGGCGCGCCAGGCGGCGGCCTCATTGCCGATAAGGTTTTCCATGACGGCGTCTGAATGGCGCGCCGGATCGCCGAGAGGCCAGCCGGCGACGGCGCGGATATGTTGCTCAAATTGCGAGACGGCGCAGGCGTCGCTCGTCCAGTGCCCGGAATTGTGAACCCGCGGCGCAAATTCATTGACGATGAGATCGCCGTTCCTTAGCACAAAGAATTCAACGCCGATGACGCCGACATAATCAAGCTCGGACAGGATATGCGACGCGATGCGCGCGGCTTTTTCCGACGTCGCGTTGGTGATTGCGGCGAGAACAGTCGATGTTTTCAAAATGCCGCCACGATGAACATTTTCGACCGGGTCGAATAATTTTATCGCGCCATCGGCCCCGCGTGCGCCAATGATCGAGATTTCGCGCTCGAACGGGACAAATCCTTCAAGGATCGAGGGCGCGGCGCCGACTTCGGACCAGGCGAATTCGATAGCCTTTTCATAGGCGCCGGGAAGGTCGAGGTCTTCGTCGGTAAGCGTCGTTTGCCCCTTGCCGTCATAGCCGAGGCGCCGGGTTTTCAGGATCGCCGGGCGGCCGACTTTTCGCAAGCCCTCTTCGAGCGACGCGAGGTCGCCGACGCCGTGAAACGCCGCCGTCGTCACGCCGATCTCGTTGATGAATTCTTTCTCATGCAGCCGGTCCTGGGCTTTTTCGAGCGCCTTTGCGCCGGGGTGGACGTGCGCGCCGGCGGCTATCAGGAAGGATACGGTTTCGGCCGGGACGTTTTCGAACTCATAGGTGACGACGTCGACGGCGGCGGCGAATTCGGCGAGAGCGGCTTCGTCCGTATAGGATGCTTTCGTTGAGGCGGCGGCGACATCGCCCGCCGGGCAGCTTTCATCGGGGCAGAAAATGTGCGTCTTCAGGCCGAGCTGCGCGGCCGCGATAGCGAGCATGCGGCCAAGCTGGCCGCCGCCGAGAATGCCGATAACCCCGCCGGGCTCGACAATATCCGGATGATTGATCCTGGCTTGCATCGCGGCTCGTCAGTCTTCGACGGTTTCAGCAACGCTTGCCGTCTGACTGGCGCGCCAGTCATCGAGCCGGGCGGCCAGCGCGCTGTCATGGGTTGCGAGGATCGACGCCGCAAGGAGACCTGCGTTTGCCGCGCCGGCCTCGCCAATCGCGACCGTCGCGACGGGCACGCCCGCCGGCATTTGTACGATGGAAAGAAGACTGTCGAGACCCTTGAGCGTTTTTGACTGAACCGGAACGCCGATCACCGGCAGCGGCGTCATGGCGGCTGTCATGCCGGGCAGATGCGCCGCGCCGCCCGCACCCGCAATAATAACTTTTAGCCCGCGGCTTTTTGCCGATGTCGCATACTCGCTGAGGCGGCCGGGCGTTCGGTGCGCGGAGACGATTTTCGTTTCATAGACGATTTTCAAAGCGTCCAGCATTTCTGCTGCGCGCGTCATAACCGACCAGTCCGAGCGCGAGCCCATGATGATTCCGACTACGGGGGTGTCCTGTCCGTCAGCCATTCCGCGCTCTCCGCCGCGTAAAGAAGCGGCGCTTATAGCAGGAGTTGGCGCCTGAGCAAGGAGGGGCCCAAAAGGGGCAGGTGCGCGCGGTGACATGAGGAGGCGCCGTCTAACAGACGGGGGCGCGATGACGAACGCCTCCTCACACCGGACGCGGGAGCCGGTCGCATCAGAAGGGGACTAAAGCGCGACCTGATCCGCAAGAGTGAAGATGGGCCGCCGCGACACTTGTCTCAAGCGCGAAGCGGCGAACCGTGCCCGCGCTGCGCCGAAGTGAAATCGGCCGGCGCCGGGCGTTAAGGATTGCTTTTAGCTCTATCAGATTTGGCGCCGCTAGTGTTGGAACGGCGTAAATCATGGCCATAATATGCTAGCCGGTGAGCAGCAAACGGCTGTAAAAAGAAAATACCGAATCGACCCGCATAAAGGTCTGCACGTATGAAAATCGGAGACGCGACAAAACCGACCGGGCCTTCGCGCATCGCGGAGAAGAAAGCGGCCGCCAGGACGGCGGCGGCCGGCGCGACGCCGTCAGGCTCTTCATCGCCCGTCGATGAAGTTGTCCTGATGGGCATTCCTAGCGCCGAGCTCACGCCCAAAGTCCGCGAGGCGTTGATGTCGCTGATGTCGGAAGTGCAGGAGTTGCGTTCCGAACTGCGCGGCGCGCAAGAACGTCTCGGCGATCTTGAAAAACTTGCCGACCACGATCCGTTGCTCGACATTTTTAACCGGCGCGCTTTCGCCCGCGAGCTTGACCGCATGCTGGCGATGATCGACCGGTATGATATTCGCGCTGGTCTTATTTTCGTCGATCTCAACGATCTCAAAAAAATCAATGACAAGCTCGGACATGCGGCGGGAGACGCTGCGCTCGCGGTTGTCGCTGAAACGATCAGCAGCCATATCCGCCAGACCGATGCGGTCGGGCGGCTCGGCGGCGATGAATTCGGCGTTTTGCTGCTGCAATCCAACCAGGCGCAGACGGAGAATAAGGCGCGCGAATTATCCGACACGCTCGCCGGAAAAAAGGTGGAATGGGGCGATGGCTGGTTCGGCGTCAGTGTTTCCTGGGGCGCGGTTGAGATTTTAAAAGGCGTTTCCGCCGAACAGGCGATGGAACGCGCCGACAGTGCAATGTATGAGGCCAAGCGGAGCAAGAATTCGGCTTGAAGACTTTCCGCGGGCATGCGCGACTAAGCTGAGCGCGCCAGTCTTTGCCGCCTATAATTGGGGTTTCCAGTTGACCGCCCAATCCGGGCGCAACGGATCATTCTCAACATCTTTGATGTAGTCGAGCATTTTCTCATGTAACCGGGCCGCCACGTCCGGCTCTGTCGACAAGAGATTGTTCAGCTCAAAACGATCGTCGCCAAGGTTGTAAAGCGCCAGCGGTTTTTTCTCCTTGCCGGCCAGCAGCTTCCAATCACCATCAAGGACAACATAGTTCGGATCGTTTTCCCTCGCCGGAAACGCCCAAAATAGCGGGCGGTCGCGCTCCAGCGCGTCGCCCTTAAAAATCGGTGAAAGATCGACCCCGTCAATAGCCCTGTCCGCGGGCATGGGGATGTCTGCGAGCGCGGCCAGGGTGGGCATGATATCATAGCCGTTGATCGGCGTTTGCGAGATCGAACCCGGCGTTACATGCCCCGGATATCTGATAATTCCGGGCACCCGGATGCCGCCTTCATAAAGATCGGCCTTGCGTCCGCGATAGCCTCCGGTGTCGCCATAGAGATTGACTTCCCACCATGCGCGCCAATCGGTGGTTACCGGACCATTATCGCTCAGGAAGAGGACAATTGTGTTTTCCCTCAAACCTTCGCCGTCCAAATATTCCAACAACCGGCCAAGCTGATTATCGAGATGATTGACGTTGGCGTAATATTCGCCCGGCCCGCGCGCCTCCAGCGCTTCGGGATAACCGGGCAAACCGTTCACAACAGGAACGGGCTCGCCATTCGTGTAGTTTGAGTATTTTTCAAGAAACTTATCCGGGCTTGCAATCGTGCCATGAGGTTCGACGAAAGGCAGGTAAAGGAAAATCGGCGCTTCGGCATCGCGCTGGTCGAGCCAGCTGATGGCCTCGTTCACAACGATCTCGGCGGTGAACCCTTTGACCTCGCCTAAGGGCTCGCCATTTGCGTGGAAATTTGTCGGGTTATGCTGGTGGGGAATGGGGAAGGCATGCAGCACATAGGCATGCTCGAACCCATGGTCGGCGGGTTGCGCCTGATCGCTACGGTCGAGCCCGCCATTCAGATGCCATTTGCCGACGATGGCTGTTTGATAACCATAGTCCTTAAATAGCGTCGCGATGGTGATTTCCTTTTCAGACAGATACGCATCCGTTCCCTGCGGTATCCAACTTTCAATGCCGGTACGATAAGGCGTTCGCCCGGTCAGGAGAGAAGCGCGGGACGGCGAGCAAAGAGGCGACGGCGAATAAAAAGACGTTAGCCGCACGCCTTCATCCGCAAGCTTGTCAATCACCGGCGTCTCGATCACGGGGTGGCCATATGCGCCGAGGTCGCCGAAACCAAGATCATCGACATAGATAAGAACAATATTGGGACGCGCCTCATTGGGATGGGCTTGGCCGCTGGCAGACGTCTTCGCCAGAGCGGGCGCGGCGCCGATTAAGAAGGCTGACAATATTTGCAAGATAATCCGCATGTTCTCGTCCTTTTGTGGTTCGGCGTCAGGCGATGATATCCGGCAGCATCGCGTCCTTGATTTTCTGTATTTGGTCCTTGAGCTGAAGCTTTTTCTTTTTCAACCGGGCGATGGAGAGCCGTTCATAGGGGGCGGTCAGTTCCATGGCGCGGATAGCGGCGTCGAGGTCGCGGTGCTCTTCTTCCAGCGTCGCAAGACGGATCGCCTGCGCTTCGTCATTGGCGCCGTCAAAATCCTCATCATGCGCGGCGAAGCGTTTACCCTCGACAATCTTCAAAGACGGCGGTTTTTGACCGGAATCATCAAAAGGCGGTTCGCCGTCATTCATCGCGTTGTTCCTTATCCGCCGGGGCCGTCCCACTATCGGCAAAGATATTGTCGATCAACTCATGAAGCAATGATGTCGAAAAGTCCTTCTTTTTCGCCGCGCCGGTCAGCCCGGCGTAAGCTGCGAGATTGCATCGCGCGCGCGCCATTGCGCCGGCCTTGCTGTCATCATTCGTGGCGGCGAGGGCGCCGGCGGCGAGATCTTGAAGAAGGCTTTGCTCAATGCGTTCCGCGTCAAGTTCGGCGTTTTTCACCGCGGCGCGCAACTCGGCGAGGCGCGCGCCAATTTGTTGCGCAGAGGTCGTTTTCATATAGCGGCGCGTCTCGCGCAGCTTTTCGGTGACATTCTTGTTCCAGCCCGCCGTGACGTCGATCGCCTTACGGATGACGCGTTCCGGCGCGGCGTCAAAATGCGTCGCGCACCAGCAGGACCACAATAGAATGTTCACGTTGCAGTCAAAAGCGTCCTGAAGACGCAAAAGCAGCGACTCAGTTCCCGGGCGTCCATAATGCGCCAGCGACCAGCCCCAGAAATCATATGCGTCAGCACTCGTCAGGTGGTGTCCAATCGCGTCAATTTGCGCGCCGGCGCGCGCTGGGAATCAATGTTCAATACTGAATGAAAGTATAGCAAACTCAACCGCTTGTCGTCCAACGTGAAGCGGCGGCTTTAATAAAAATTGAGCGATCACAGTTGCCTCGCCTTAACGGACTTTGCCGTGACAAGAGGCGGTGAAATGTGATTAAATGGATTATCACCAAAATAAGGAGGCTAACCATGGCGACAAAAGCTCAGGTGGATACGCTGACAAGGCGGCATCAGGAGCTGGATGCGGCAATTACCGCTGAGATCAAACACCCCGCGTTTGACGAGCAGCGCGTGGTAGAACTCAAACGCCAGAAACTCCGCGTCAAGGATCAGATTGCGGAAATCGATTTGGACGCAAAACCTCATTAGATAAAAACGGCCGGCGGGCTGGCCGTTAGCGTGAAAGCGCTAATTAGAAAATGACATAAAAAGAATTCGTGAAACGCCCATAACGGCGGCGCTTATGATAAGCGTCGCCGTATGCATTTTTCAGAAAGGCATTTTTGATGGCAGGCCGATCCGTGATTGTAACGGGCGCCGCTGCGGGCGTCGGCGCGGCGTGCGCGAGGAAATTCGCGGCTGCGGGCGACAGGCTCGTCTTGGCGGATGTCAACGAGGAAGCCGGGCAGCTATTTACGAAAGAGTTGCGCGAGGGCGGCGCGGAGGCCGCCTTCGTTCATGCTGACGTCACCAACCGTTTGCATGTCCATAACATCGTCGCTGAAACGCTCGACGCCTATGACCGCATAGACGTTCTTGCTCATACGGTGATGGAAAAATTCTCAGCGCCGTTTCTGGAGACCAGCGAAGAAGATTTTGACCGTATCGTCGCCGCCAATATGCGCGGGAGCTTTTTGATCAATCAGGCGGTCGCCAAACACTTCGTCAAGCAGTCGGAAAACGAAGTCACAACGCCTCATCCGGGCGTCATCGTCAATATCGGTTCGGTGGAAGCGGTGACGGCCGCCGCCGACCATGTGGCCTTCGCCGCATCACAAGGCGGGCTGCAGCAACTCACCAAGGCGATTGCAATGGCCCTTTCGCCCAACGGCGTTCGCGCCAATCTTGTCGGCGTCGGCGCCATTAAAGGCGAAATGGACAAGAACGCGGCGCAAAAGAAATTGCGCGAGACGACGCCGCTGAAACGCATTGGCGACCCTGAAGAAGTCGCCGATGTTGTCTTCTTCCTCGCCAGCGACGCCGCGTCCTACATCACCGGCCAATGCCTCTATGTTGATGGCGGGCGCCTGGCGCATACCGATTCTGCCAATGGAGAAGACGGGAAAGAGTAGGGCGGTTTCCGCGTCGTTGTATCTCGGTGAAGCGAAGCCCCGGCGGTGGGTGGGTGCTTTGTTCCGAAGGCAGACATTAGCGAGATTACTATCGGACGGCTGTTCCTCGCCAATAAGCGACATAGCATCGTATTTTGCGAGCGTCCTTGTTGAGGTATGTTTAAGCCGTAGGTGTTGATACACTTGGATATCGTTCGGGCAATTATTATTTATCGCAACCAGTTTCCCAATAGGGGATGCCTTTGTACCGTTCGACCAGAAAGTCTACGAATGCCCGTACACGCGTGGAGAGATGGCGCGTTGGAGGGTAAACAGCGTAGGCGGATAATTTTGGCCATGTGTAATCTGGGAGCAATTCCACAAGCGAACCATCTCTCAGATTTTCATAGATGATAAAACGCGGCTCTATAAGAATTCCTTTTCCCGCAACAGCAGCGTCACGCAGAAACTCACCGTTCGTTGCCCGCAGACGAGGTGTCATTCCAATCTGCCCTTCAGTGTCATCTGGGGCCTTATAGAGCCATGTTGCGCTCGGCCGATATCCGTAACGCAATTCTTTCAGCTCCCTCAGATCGTCCGGTGTTTTGGGCGTGCCGTGTTCCGCGAGATAAGCCGGACTGGCAGCTGCAACAGTGCTTATAGAGGCGATCTTTCGTGCAATGAGACTAGAGTCCGGAAGATCGCCAATTCGAATAGCGAGATCCATTCCCTCTGAGATCAAGTCGATCTTGCGGTCACTAAAGTCGACATCAAAATCAACGAGCGGGTGAATATTCATAAAATCAAGAACTGCGGGGCCAAGGTGCGCGACACCAAAAGATAAAGGCACCGCGACCCGGATTGCTCCGGCAAGCGCAGTCTGTAAATCACTAGCGACAGATTCTGTCTCTGCCCAATCCGCTAGCAATGTGACTGATCGTTGATAGAGAGCGTTTCCTGCATCGGTCAGAGTGAGTTGGCGGGTTGTTCGCGTCATGAGCTGCACGCCCAACCGCGTCTCCAATTCTTTGAGGCGACGGCTGACCGCAGACTTGGCAATCCTCAATTGCGTGGCCGCTCCAGTGACTGACCCGGCTTCTACCACGCGAACAAAAGTTTCGATTTCTTCGAATTTACTCATTTGTTCTCTATATCAGAACAATGATTTCTAAAATAGCCCACTAATTCTCCAAATAGGGATGATCTATATCGACCCCAATGAACAATAGGAGACAGCTTATGACCTCGATTAACCGCATACTTCGCATTGACGCCAGCGCCCGCAAAACAGGATCAATTACTCGCAACCTTGCAGATGAAACCCTTGATCGTCTGGCAGAATTGGGCGCAGTGAACGTCGTGAATCGCGATGTTGCTAGCGGCCTGCCCTTTGTAGATGAAGACTGGGTTACCGCAAACTTCACACCTGCTGAGGCCCGTTCCGACGTCCATAAAGCTAAGCTCGCTCTCTCTGATAGTCTTGTCGATGAACTTCAAGCGGCGGACACAGTTGTCATATCCGCCCCAATCTACAATTTCGGTATTCCTGCCACCCTCAAGGCTTGGGTGGATATGATTGCGCGGGTGGGTTTGACGTTTCGCTATACAGAGACCGGCCCTGTCGGCCTGCTTCAAAGCAAGAGCGCAATCATCCTGGTGGCTTCTGGCGGAACGCCCGTGGGCAGCCCGATTGATTTTGCGACGCCTTATCTCAAGCACGCACTCGCATTTGTTGGCATTACAGATGTCACAATTATCGCCGCAGATGCAATGAGCCAGGACGCCGAGGCAAAACGCGGACAGGCTTCAACCAAAATTAAAGCCCTTAAAGCTGCTTAACTAAGGAGACGATCATGACCCTACACTTTGACTCAGCCTCACGTGGTCAGTTTCGCAATGATTGGCTCGATAGCCGTCATACATTCTCGTTCGGTGAGTACCATGACCCCAAACGGATGGGGTTCCGCAGCTTACGCGTCATCAACGAAGACCTTGTCACGCCCGGCGGCGGATTCGCAACGCACGGGCACCGTGACATGGAAATTGTCACTTACGTATTGGAAGGTGCGCTCGTTCACAAGGATAGCCTCGGCAATGGCTCAGTGATCCGTCCCGGTGAAATTCAGCGCATGTCGGCAGGCACGGGTATTCGGCATTCAGAAATGAACGCCTCTCATGAAGCGCAAGTGCATTTTCTGCAGATATGGATAGAGCCCAACAAAAGCGGGCATGCGCCTTCCTATGAACAGGCCCCGTTGAATCCCGATGCAGGTCAAAACGGATTTACACCGATTGCTTCCTCGAATGGCGGCGAAGGCGCCATCAGTTTAAATCAGGACGTCTCAATCTCCGTCAGCAAACCTAGAGTCGAAGAAACCGTCGAGGTCACGCTAGGCAAGGATCGATACGGGTTCCTGCACATCGTAGCCGGCCACGTTGAAATAGACGGAAAAATATACGGCGCAGGGGACGGCCTAGCTTTTGAAGGCGCGGATGTTCCGTTCGCGCTAACCGCTCAAGAACCTTCTGAAATTTTATTCTTCAATCTCACATAGGGGCAAAACAAATGATCATTGTACTTACTAAATATGTAGACTTGCCGGCAAGAGCCGCCTTATCAGCAGTGTTTACTCTGTCAGGCATCAGCAAGGCATCCGCTTTTGAAGGCACGCAAAGTTATATGGAAGCTTTTGGATTGCCAGGTGTCTTGCTAGGCCCAACGATTGCTTTTGAAATTTTGGCTGGCCTTGCGCTGCTTATCGGATTTAAGACCCGCTATGTGGCGTTTGTCCTCGCCGGATTTTCGCTTGCGACCGCGCTCGTCTTCCACCGGGATTTTGCAGATCAAGTCCAGCAAATCATGTTCCTGAAGAACGTTGCGATTTCTGGTGGATTGTTACTTCTCGCCAAAACAGGTGCGCCCCAGTTCGGCATCGAAAAATAATTCAAAAGCCCACTAACCAAAAACCTTGCGTCCACGACAAAACGGTGGCTGCGATATAATCCCAAAAAGGAATAGGCCATGTCTACTAAAGAGAATGTTCAAGCCGTTATTGATGGAACTCTGCGCGGCGAAATACTGGAAACGTTCGAGCGTTATTATGCCGACGATGTTGTTATGAGCGAGAATGGCGTTGAGGACCGCGTCGGTAAAGCTGTTAATCGTGAATACGAAAAACAGTTTGTCGCTAATGTCGAGTTTCACGGAGCCAAAGTTGGTCGCATTATTGTTGACGGAGATAGCGCAGCCATAGAATGGGAATTCGATATGACTCCGAAAGGCGGCGATCGTATCACGCAGCGCCAAGTCGCTTTTCAAACCTGGAAAAATGGCAAAGTCCTTCGTGAGGTTTTTTACTACAATGCGGCGCAATGATGCCACCGAAGAACAGCAATGTCGAAGTCGCATTGGTAGGTGCTTGCGCGCTTCATTTTGAACCTAACGCCAAACTCTGGCGCCCAGTCTTTGCCAAAGCTGCCGAAACTAAGAGTCTGTTTTCGCGCGTTTTATGACATTCAACTCTGATGTGTTCAACAGCAACTAAGTGCCAGGAATGCTTAGTCGAGCCTCTGGTTTCCAATGTCCGCTAATGCGCCTAATCCTGACATTTTGCCGAGACATTGTGCGTGTTCTTTGGGGTAAATTTGGCGGCGCACTAGGCTCGCCGTCATTCGACTGTGTATTGCTTGTCCAGCTTTCAAAAGACAGCGGCTAGCGCTGGCTTTAAAAGCGGAGCCTGTGCGGCCGTCAGGTCTCGCTGTTGTCTGAACTACCGAGATTGGCGAAGACTTTGTCGAGGTCGACTTTGTCGGCGGTTTCTTCCGATGTCGGCTCGGGTTCGGGCGCTGTGGTTTCCGCAACCGGTTTGAGGCTCGGTCCGGCGTCAGGGCTCGCCGCTTCCAGTTTTGCTCTCTTCGCGGCGGCTTTGCGCACGACAGTGCGAG
>Ga0209633_10003752_pt1 | contig 13952 bp, 13 predicted proteins | sample Cruoilmetagenom1_FD_187290 | JGI IMG/M metagenome (GOLD analysis project Ga0209633, IMG submission 187290) | Oil polluted marine microbial communities from Coal Oil Point, Santa Barbara, California, USA - Sample 1 (SPAdes) (version 2) | ecosystem: Environmental > Aquatic > Marine > Oil seeps ... | reverse complement strand
ACCAATACATTTTAGCCTTAAGAAACTTGTTTTCATCTTCGCTGTTTATTTCTATAACTTTTTCTTCTCCATTATTTAATTCAGTCAGCTTTGTGTCTCCTATAAAAATTTTATATATTAAATTTTGACTAAAGCTTTCTGTTGATCTTTTAAAAGTAATTATTTTCATTTTTTAAGGATTATATATTAGCTTGTAACCTATCATATTAACTTAATTTGCTCTGGTTAAAAACACAAACTACAGCTTTAAAATTTTTTGCAAAGCTTTATCAGAAACGGTTAACAAACCTGATTTTGGTAATCTTTTGGTTAATTCTCTCCAGTTTTCATCTTTAGAAAAAACTTTTTTAAATATAGGTAAAGCTTTTTCAAAATCATTATTATTGGCTAAGGCGATTGCTGTCCAATATTGCATTTCTAAATTTTCAGGAAATAATTTTTGTGCTGCACCATATTCTTTTAAAGCGGCTTGCATATCATGATGCTCTACAGCCAAATCTCCTTTATTCATATATTGATAAGCTGTATGTACTTTTAATAACCGTTCTAATTCGGCTATTGGGTTTTTATGGTCGTCTACTCTTAAATCTACCAATTTATCATTCCAAGATTCTGGTACTACTTCTGGGCCAACAACAATTATTGCTGCAGATTGCTTTCCTCTAATATCTCCACCAGTTTTTTGTGCTGCTTGCAAAACTTTGAGTACCCTTTCTGACAAGGGTAAATTATGGTTTACTTTAAATGCTTCCGCCATAGCGGGAACAACTTTATCATTCAACATCATATTGGCTTGTACAGAAAAATTATCGCCAATAATTTGATTGGCATAGGTAATGCAATTTTTACCAGTATAGGCTGAAGCATTGCCTTGATTATCTAACATTGCTACTTGTCTTACATCTCTACCTTTATCTTCTGAAATTAAAAATTCTAATGCATCTTTAGCCGTTTTACCTTCTTTCATTAATTTTATACCATTTGGCCCATAAGCAGGGTTAATAAAAGATTGTGTTGCTACTACTCCTACTCCAGATTTACCCCAAGAAACCAAATTGCCAACAGCAAACCAATGACTTTGGACTCCTACAGCCATTTCTCCTGTATTTTTATCTCTAGCTACTATAGAAAATGTATGTGCAAACTGATCTTTATAAACTTGTGAAGTACTAATACTTGGTATAAAAATTATTAGTACAAATATTTTAAAAAATAGACTTTTCATGAGGTTTATTTAATGATTAATAAAAAACTAAGTAAAAATACAATAATCATTTGAATTTAAATAAAGCTTATTTAACGTGAGTTTGATGTAACCGTACATTAAAATCAATTAACAATCAACAAGTTACTCAATATTGGTTTCTGCAAATTTTACTTTTTTTAGTAAAATGTAGCAGTCTCATCAATAAAAAGAGATTGCCACAGTCGCCCCTCCTTCGCAAACCCATTTGACAGTGAGATAGGAATGTAATTACTTAATATTTATGCAAAAAAATATTTCTTACTTCGAACCAACGCTATTTAGCAACAAAAAAACTCACAAGCTTTACACTTGTGAGTTTTTTATATATAATCAATTCGATCAAATCATCAATCGAATAAATCTTAAATAATCATTAGTTTCCTTTTTTATAATCTGCTAAAAACTGCGCTAAACCAATATCTGTTAAAGGGTGTTTTAACAATCCTTTGATAGCACTTAACGGGCCTGTCATTACATCAGCACCAATTTTAGCACAATCCATAATATGCATGGTATGGCGAACAGAGGCTGCTAAAATTTCAGTCTCATAACCATAATTATCATATATCAATCTAATTTCTTCAATCAACCCCAATCCATCAGTAGAAATATCATCTAATCTTCCAATAAAAGGTGACATATAAGTGGCTCCTGCTTTAGCAGCCAATAAAGCTTGACCAGCAGAAAAAATTAAAGTCATATTTGTTTTTATTCCTTTATCAGAAAAGTATTTACATGCTTTAACACCATCAGCAATCATTGGTAATTTTACCACAATTTGAGGATCTAAATCAGCCAAAGCTTCTCCTTCTCTAACCATACCATCAAAGTCGGTTGCAATAACCTCAGCACTTACATCGCCTTCAACAATTTCACAAATTGCTTTGTAGTGATTGATAATATTTTCTTCGCCAGTAATGCCTTCTTTAGCCATTAAAGAAGGGTTAGTAGTAACCCCATCTAAAATTCCAAGTGCTTGAGCTTCTTTGATTTGGTCTAAATTAGCAGTATCTATAAAAAATTTCATTTTTGTGTTGTTTTTTAATTTTTGCAAATATAACCTAATAATTGAAAAATTTAAGATTTAAAAGATTGAAAAATAAGTTTCTATCTGAAATGCAGAACAATTCACAAAAAATCCTTTTAGATTCTTATATTTATATGCTGAAAAATAATTTCAAGATATAAAAATGGATAAAAAAGATCATATTTTCATTGAAGGATATAAACATATTGCTTACCAACCCGAATCCTATTCTGATAAAGAAATGTTAGCTAAAAGTCAATCTTTTTACTATAGGATGGATAAGCGTCGTTCAGTAAGGGAGTTTAGCAATAAACCGATTCCAAAAAAAGTTATTGATAACCTTATAAAAACCGCATCAACAGCACCTTCGGGAGCGCACAAACAACCTTGGACGTTTTGTGTGGTTTCTAATCCAAAAATAAAAAGTGAAATTAGAAAAGCAGCAGAAAAAGAAGAGGTTGAATCGTATGAAAACCGTATGAGTGACAGGTGGTTAACAGATTTAGCTCCGCTTGGAACAGATATGAACAAACCATTTTTAGAAATTGCACCTTATTTAATTATTGTTTTCAAAAAAGCTTTTGATTACGATAAAAATGGAAAAAAAACCAACAATTACTATGTAAATGAATCTGTTGGTATTGCATGTGGAATGTTAATTACAGCCATTCACCAAGCAGGTTTGGTCACTTTAACCCATACTCCTAGTCCGATGAAATTTTTATCTAAAATTTTAAATAGACCAGATAATGAACGTCCGTTTTTACTTTTACCAGTTGGCTATGCCAAAAAAACGGCTTATGTTCCAGACATTCATCGTAAAAGCTTAGAGAACATTTCTGAGTTTTATGAATAGTAATCTTTAAGTCTAAATTAATTATAAAGTCATTTAAAAACCCTTTTCTTGTTTGTGTTCCCCCTTTCGGGGAATAACCAAAGAGGTGAAATTACCGAAGAGTTATCCATTTGAAAATAAGGAGAAGCATCTAATTGGTTTTGTTTATCCTTACCAAAAGCATTCACATATAAATCATTTACGAATAATGCATTGATTACTTTTTCAATGTCAAACGCTTGCGTATCAATCACTCCAGTTCCTCTAATATAATTTGGGTTGATATTTCTACTTTAATGATTACATCTTATAATGCTTGGTAATCAAATATTCATAAATTTTATTGGGCAATATTTGTTTTAAAACGATCGAGAATTTTTCGATAAAGCTACCTACTTTATAGTGTATTTTGGGGTTTGGATTTTCAATAATTTTATATATTTTTTTTGCTATTTCAATAGGATTACCACCACTATCTACGTGTGCATCCATTAAATCTAAATTTTTTTGATATACCATTTTATATACCGAATTTTCAAAAACTGGAGTATGATACCTTCCTGCCGCAATATTAGTAGCAAAATCACCAGGAGCAATATTAGTTACTTCTATACCAAACTTCTTAACTTCCATTCGAATGGTTTCTGTAACTCTTTCTAATGCACTTTTGGTAGCCGAATAAATTCCCCGAAAGGGTAAACCCATATAACCAGCAATTGAAGTTACATTTATAATCAAACCTGATTTTTGCTTACGCATTTGAGGTAAAACAGCTTTCATTACTTCAATAACACCAAAAAAATTAGTTTCAAAAGCTTTGTGAATTTCTTCGGTTGGAGTTTCTTCAATAGGGCCAGTAATTCCTGTTCCTGCATTATTTATCAAAATATCAATTCGCCCTTCTTTTTCAATAATAAATTGCACCGCATTTTGAATACTTGCTACATCGTTTAAATCTAAGGTAACCATTTCAAAGTCTAATTTGTTTTGCTTGGGGTTTCTACTTGTACCATATACTTTAAACCCTTTTTGAATTAAATATTGGGCAGTGGTTTTACCAATACCCGATGATGCACCCGTAACTAAAACTACTTTGTTCATAAATACAAAGATGTAATTTTTTTAATAAAGTGTTGAATTGAAATAATAATTTTTTTGAATTCCTTCCCTTGGAGAAGTCTAAGGTGGACTTTAAAATGGCAAGCTACCTGCATCACACCGCTACGACCTAATACCTTTGCTGCGTTCCCGCCCTGGAGGATTCAAAGGGAGCTGGTTGTGCAGGACTTGCCGCTGCAAAAATACAATCCTTTTACAATTTTCCAACCTTTTTTTATACTTTTTAAAACAATTTTTAAATATGGATTTTTATGTCTACCTATTTAAGTTATATTTGTTTTAAATTAAATTTAAATCTTATGGAAAATCAACCATTACCAACAAAAAATGTTATTATCAATTACGGTTTATATCTTGGTATAGCCTCCGTATTAATTAGTGTTGTAGTTTATGCACTAGGCATGCATTATGACCAAGATTGGAAAACAGGGTCTATTGGAATTATTGCAATGGCAGTAATTATCTTTTTAGGAATTAAAAAGTATAAAGAATTAAATAGCGGCTATCTAACTATAGGCCAAGCTTTAAAAATAGGAGTCGGCGTAGCATTAATCGGAGGGATAATTTCTGTTATTTACTCATTAATTTTTATGACTTTTATTGAGCCTGATTTTATGGCCAATACAATGGAAAAAGCGAAACAACAATTAATGGAAAATGCCCCTAATTTAAGTGATGAACAAATTGAAATGCAAATTGAAATGATGCAAAAATTTTCTACTCCAGCGATTACTTCTGCATTTGCAATTGTTGGTAGTTTATTTATCGGTTTTATAATCTCCTTAATTTCAGGGTTTATACAAAAAAACGAACCAAATAAATAAGGTATTAAATGGATATATCCGTAGTTATTCCATTACTTAACGAAGAAGAATCTTTAAATGAATTACACGATTGGATTGTAAAAGTGATGCAATCCAATCGTTATTCTTACGAAATACTTTTTGTTGATGATGGAAGCACCGATGATTCTTGGAAAATCATAGAAGCATTATCTCAAAAAAACGAAAATGTCAAAGGCTTAAAGTTTCAAATCAATTACGGTAAATCTCAAGCTTTAAATGCCGCATTTAAAGAAGCTAAAGGTGATGTTATCATTACTATGGATGCTGATTTACAAGATAATCCTGAAGAAATTCCTGAACTTTTTGATTTAATTACCAAAGAAAATCACGACTTAATTTCTGGCTGGAAAAAGAAACGTTACGATTCGAAAATTCGTAAAAACATGCCGTCTAAATTATTTAATGCTGCAGCCCGTAAAACTTCTGGTTTAAAGTTACATGATTTTAATTGCGGATTAAAAGCCTACAAAAATGAAGTAATCAAAAACATTGATGTGCATGGCGAAATGCATCGCTACATTCCTGTTTTAGCAAAAAATGCTGGGTTCTTTAAAATTGGTGAAAAAGTTGTTTTACACCAAGCGCGTAAATATGGGACTACCAAATTTGGAATGGATCGTTTTATTAATGGCTTTTTAGATTTAATCACAATTAGTTTTTTAACTAAATATGGCAAACGACCAATGCATCTTTTTGGTTTACTAGGTACTTTTATGTTTGCTATTGGCTTTTTTGCATCTCTATTTATTGGAGTTTCAAAATTAGTGAAACTATATAATCACGAACCAACAATTCTAATTACCGACAATCCATGGCTTTATATTGCACTTATATCTATGGTTATTGGTTCTCAATTGTTTTTGGCAGGTTTTTTAGGAGAGCTTATTCTTCGCTCAAAACGTAACGAATCTCGTTATACCGTTAGTAAAAAAATTAACCTATAACTTCTTGTATAATAGTTTTGCCATCATTCTAATGGTAAATACAGATAAAATATGATACCCACCAGTTTTAAAATAATATAATAAACTTGAATTTTATATTAAAAGGATGACCACAATGATAATGAATGAAGTGTCGAAATTGCTTTTACCGAAGAGAAGCGAAAGTAAAAAGAGCATGAAGACATGAAAATGAGTGGTGCGCAGCAATCATCCTGTGCAGTAAAGATTTTTTTAATTCTTTTTTTATCCAAAAAAAGAATAAGAATTAATGTTAAATTGAATGCTTATAGTAAAAAAAATCACAATCAGTTTGAATAATAATAATAATAATAGATTTACAAAAAAAAACATGAAATTCAAAATTGCTATGCTTGCTATTATACTGTTAATAGCTTCAAAAATTACTGCGCAAAATACAAGCGTTGAGAAAAATATTTTTGGTATTCAAACAGGTGTTCTAGGCATTTGGGCACATAATGAAGCTCGACTTTCTAATAAAATAGCATTACACTCAGAAATTGGTTTTGACGGAGGTTATAGAGATGGTGGTGGGTATGATAACGTTTTTGCATTAGCTCCAGTAATTACCATAGAGCCTCGCTGGTATTATAACCTTTACAAAAGAAATAACAAAGGAAAAAATACAGCGAACAACAGCGCTAATTTTGTTGCTTTAAAAGTAAGTTATAACCCAGACTGGCTTACCATTTCAAACAAAGACGATATTAATATTATTGATCAGGTTTCTATTGTACCTTATTGGTCAATCAGAAGGTCTATTGGTCTACATTTTAATTATGAAACTGGTATAGGTTTTGGTTATAAGTATCTATTTTATGACAACCAAACTGTTGGAGAAGTTGATGCCGAATTACATCTTCGCATTGGTTACACGTTTTAAATCGCAAATAAAACAAAGTAAAAAATACCAAAAAAACATCAAATGACTTAATATTTTTTTCACTTCAAAAAGTTTATCTTTGCTCTATTAAACTTTGAAAAGAATATGAATACAACCGAAATCACCAACAAAGCCAAACTTTGGCTAAGTGATACTTTTGACACAGATACACAAAAAGAAATTCAACAATTAATTAATCAAAATTCTAAAGATTTAACCGACAGGTTTTATAAAAATCTAGAATTTGGTACAGGTGGCATGCGTGGTATCATGGGTGCTGGTACTAATCGCATAAACAAATATACTTTAGGTAAAAACACCCAAGGCTTATCTAATTATTTAATAAAAACTTTTCCAAATAAAGAATTAAAAGTTGCCATTGCTTTTGACTGTCGTCATAATAGTAAAACATTTGCTAAGGCTGTAGCCGATGTGTTTTCGGCAAATAACATCAAAGTATTTTTATTTGAAGATTTACGCCCAACTCCCGAACTTTCTTACGCTGTTCGCGAATTAAATTGCGATGCTGGAATTGTGTTAACAGCATCACATAATCCACCAGAGTATAATGGTTATAAAGTGTATTTTAATGATGGTGGTCAAATTATACCTCCGCAAGATGGCGAAATAATAAATGAAATTAATGCACTTGATTTTAACGACATCCATTTTAAATCCAATGAAAATTTAATCCAATATATTGGAAAAAATATTGATGATAAATTTACAGATGCTGCTGTAAAAAATGCAACGTTTGAGAGTACCAAAAACAAAGAAAAAATAAAAATAGTTTTCACTTCATTACATGGAACTTCAATAACAATAATGCCCGAAGCATTAAAACGTGCTGGCTATACCGATGTACATATTGTAGAAGAACAGCGTGTACCTAATGGTGATTTTCCAACAGTTAAGTCTCCAAACCCTGAAGAGCCAGCAGCATTAAAAATGGCAACAGCACTGGCAGAAAAAATAGATGCTGATATCGTTATTGGTACCGACCCTGATTGTGACAGATTAGGAATTGCAGTGAGAAATTTAGATAACAAAATGGTTTTGTTAAATGGTAACCAAACTTTTGCTATTTTAAGTAGTTTTTTAATTAAAAAATGGAGTGATGAAGGTAAAATTAATGGCAAACAGTTTATAGGTTCAACAATTGTTTCAACACCATTAATTAACAAAATTGCTTCTAGCTATGGTGTAGAAACCAAAGTTGGCTTAACTGGTTTTAAATGGATTGCCAAAATGATACGTGAAGCAGAAGGTAAACAAGATTTTATTGGAGGCGGTGAAGAGAGTTTTGGTTTTATGGTTGGCGATTTTGTAAGAGATAAAGATGCTGTATCTGCTTCGCTACTAGCTTGTGAAATTGCTGCCGATGCAAAAAGTAAAGGCAGCTCTGTTTATTTAGAATTATTAGAACTTTATAAAAAACATAGTTTTTATAAAGAACACCTAATATCAGTAGTTAAAAAAGGAATTGAAGGCGCTAACGAAATTTCACAAATGATGACGGATATGCGAGCAAATCCTTTAACAGAAATTGTTGGTGAAAAAGTGCAATTTTTATTTGATTACCAAACTTCAATTTGCAAAAATTTATTAACTAATGAAGTAACTACAATAGATCTTCCAACTTCAAATGTTTTAATTTACGAAACGGTTAATGGAACAAAAATAGCTGCAAGACCAAGCGGTACTGAACCAAAAATTAAGTTTTATTTTAGTGCTAATACTGCTTTACATAGTTTAGAAGATGCTAACAAAATTGAAACTGAATTAGACACCAAGATTGAAAATATCATCAACGAATTAAATTTATAATTTCTATCATTAAGAAGAATATAGGGTCTTTTATACTAAATTACCTATTGATTAAATCTATGAATTATTTTAAAAAAATATTAAAATTTGCCAAACCATATACTAAATATGCTTGGCTCAATATTTTATTCAATATTTTATATGCTGTTTTTAATGTATTATCGGTTCTGGCATTCATTCCCGTATTAGGAATTTTATTTGGCAAAGAAGAGAAAATATCATCAAAACCAAATTTTAATGATGGTATTTATGATTACGTTCAAAATAGCTTAAACTACTATGTGTCTAACATGATGGAAACTGGTGGAGTTGAAAAAGCTTTACTTTTTATTTGCTTTATTAGTTTTATCTTATTTTTCTTAAAAAATCTATTTCGCTATTTAGCACTTTACGTCCTCGCATTTTTACGCAATGGTGTGGTTAAAGATTTACGTGATAGTTTGTATCATAAAATTGTAGAATTACCAATTGCATACTTCTCTGAAAAGAAAAAAGGAGATACTATTGCAAGAATGACTAGCGATGTGCAAGAAGTCGAAAATTCTTTTTTAAACTCATTAGAAGCCATTGTTAGAGAACCACTTACCATAGCTTTTACCCTAATTTCTATGTTTGCTATTAGTGCAAAATTAACGCTTTTTGCATTTGTTTTATTACCCGTTTCCGGAATTTTAATTTCTTCCATAAGCAAAAAATTAAAAGCCAAATCTTTATTAGCACAACAAGAAACTGGTAATTTTTTATCGTTCATTGAAGAAACTTTAGGTGGCTTAAAAGTGATCAAAAGTTTTACTGCGGAAAAGGAAATGGAGCAAAAATTTGAAAATTCTACTTCCCGATTTGAAAAACTAATGAACAGCGTTTTACATCGTAAAAGTTTAGCATCACCAATGAGTGAATTTTTAGGTTCGGCAACCATCATTGCAATTTTGTGGTTTGGTGGAAGAATCGTTTTAACAGGGCAAGATGAAATGAAACCACAAGAATTTTTAGGATATATAGGCCTATTTTACCTTATTCTAAACCCTGCAAAAGCAATTTCAAAGGCTATATTTAGTGTACAAAAAGGGAACGCCTCTGCCGAAAGAATAATGTCGATACTTGAAACAGAAAATGAAATTATTGACAAACCAAATGCCATCGATAAAAACACATTTGATAATGATATTGTACTTAAAAATGTTTCCTTTAAATACAAAGATGAATATGTTTTAAAAGATTTTTCGTTAACTGTACCTAAAGGAAAAACGGTAGCTTTGGTTGGCCAATCAGGTAGTGGTAAATCAACTTTAGCAAACTTAATACCAAGGTTTTACGATGTCAATCAAGGAGAGATTTTGATTGATAATAAAAATATAAAAGAAATTAAAAAAGAAGCATTACGCGAATTGATGGGTTTGGTAACACAAGAATCTATTTTATTTCATGATACCGTAAAAAACAATATAACTTTAGGTATTGAAAACGTAGCGGATGAAGAAATCGTAGCGGCTGCAAAAATTGCAAATGCGCATGAATTTATTGTAGATTTACCACAAGGTTATAATACAAATATTGGAGATAGTGGTAATACTTTGTCTGGCGGACAAAGACAAAGATTATCTATTGCTAGAGCTGTATTAAAAAACCCTCCTATCATGATTTTAGATGAAGCTACATCTGCTTTAGATACCGAATCAGAGCAATTAGTACAAAAAGCTTTAGAAAAAATGATGGAAAACAGGACTTCTATAGTAATTGCACACAGATTAAGTACCATACAAAAAGCAGATATTATTATAGTCTTGCAAAAAGGTAAAATTGTTGAGCAAGGAACACATGAATACCTTTTAAATAAAAAAGATATTTACTATAAATTAGTCAACATGCAATCGTTAAGTTAAAAGTGAATAACGAAAAGTCAAAAAAAATTTCAGGTATATCGTATATCTTTTAGAGTTTGTGATTTAAATCGATTTTTACCTATAAACAAAATAGTAAATAATATGGACATTATAAAAAGCCTAGAATGGCGATATGCATGTAAAAAATTCGATGCAAATTTAAAACTAGATGCCTCACAAATAGGTACTTTAAAAAAAGCATTTAACCTTACGGCAACTTCTTTTGGTTTACATCCCTTAAAAATGATAATCATTGAAAATGATGAATTAAAAAATAAACTTCAGCCTCATGCATTTAATCAGCAGCAAATTACCACTTGTTCTCATTTACTTGTAATTTGTATTGACACTAAAATTAATGGAGATACTATTGATGCACATTTTGATTTAGAAAAAGAAATAAGAGGCATAACAGAAGAAAGCATTAGTGGTTTTAGAAACCAACTAAAAAATATGTTTGCAAAAAAAAGCGATGAAGAAATTGAAAAATCATCCATATATCAAGCATATATTACCTTAGGTAATTTAATGACTGTTTGCGCAATCGAAGAAATTGATGCTTGCCCTATGGAAGGGTTTTTAGCTCATAAATTTGATGAAGAATTAAACTTAAGTGATAAAAATTTAAAATCAGTTTTATTATTACCTGTTGGCTTTAGAGCAAAAGACGATTTTATGAGTGACATGAAAAAAGTTAGAAAACCTATAGCAAATACTGTAATTGAATTATAAAAAATACTATTAAAAACACATCAAAACATGAATCAAGATATAAGAAACCTAGAACCAAAAGCATTATGGAATAATTTTTCTGATTTAAATGCAGTACCAAGAGCATCAAAAAAAGAAGAAAGAGTAATTGCATTTATGGTTGCTTTTGGTAAAAAATTAGGCTTAGAAACTATAGTAGATCCTATCCAAAATGTAATTATAAAAAAACCAGCAAGTCTAGGAATGGAAAATAGGAAAACCATAGTAATGCAATCGCATTTAGATATGGTACACCAAAAAAATGCAGATACTAATTTTGACTTTGATACTGAAGGAATTAAAATGTTGATTGAAGATGGTTGGGTTACCGCAGATGGAACAACTTTAGGTGCCGATAATGGCTTAGGTGTTGCCGCAATTATGAGTGTTTTAGAAAGTAATGAAATACCTCACCCTGCAATTGAAGCCTTATTTACCATTGATGAAGAAACCGGAATGACGGGTGCTATGGGTTTACAGGCAGGCTACTTAAACGGTGAAATTCTATTGAATTTAGACACCGAAGATGATGATGAAATAGATATTGGTTGTGCTGGTGGAGTTGATGTAACTGCAAAAAAAACTTATGAAGAAATTAACCTTACGGGAAATTGTAAAGCTTTTAAAATTTCTGTAATCGGACTTCGAGGTGGTCATTCTGGCATGGATATTCATAAAGGTTTTGGAAACGCCAACAAAATTATGAATCGTATTTTTGAAGCAACCCAAAACATAATAAATATTGCAGAAATCAAAGGAGGTAGTTTGCGCAATGCCATACCTCGTGAAAGTTTTGCTACTATCGTTTGCAACACAGGAGATGCTGCAAATTTTATCGCTAAAGCGGAAGAAATTGCAAACCAAATAAAAAATGATTTTAAAGATGTTGAACCAAATTTAGAATTTGTTTTTGAGGCTACTGATTGCCCTTTAAAAGCAATGGCAAAAGACGAACAATCAAAACTTATTACTGCTACAAAAAATGCACATAATGGTGTTTTTAAAATGAGTGAAGCAATGGAAGGTTTGGTAGAGGCTTCCAATAATATTGCAAAAATAAATGCAAACAATGGCACTATTCAAATAGATTGCTTAACAAGATCATCTGTTGAAAAAAGTAAAGCCGAAGTTGCAAAACAATTAACTACTACTTTTAAAAATGAAGGTTTTGAAGTAAACCTATCAGGTTCTTATCCAGGTTGGCAACCCAATGCCAATTCACCAATACTAGAGGTAATGTCAAAACTGTATGAAGATATTTTTGATAAAAAGCCTGATATTGTTGCCTGTCATGCAGGATTGGAATGTGGTATTTTAGGTACAAATTACCCAAACATGGATATGATTTCTTTTGGTCCAACCATCAAAGGCGCACATTCACCTGATGAAAGAGCCAATATTGCTTCTGCCCAAAAATTTTGGAAATATTTACTAGAAATTCTTAAAAACATTCCTGTTAAAGCTTAAAGAGTTTTTTATCTAATTTTCTAATAAATAAAAATGAAGTTTGCTATTTGTGTAAAACTTCATTTTTATTTACATTTATATCTAAACACCTACATGATGAACTGCAAACCAGTCAAAACATTTTTAATAATTATACTAATACTTAATTGTTCAAATCTATATTCTCAACAAGAAATTAAAGAAGAAACAGGAACAGCAAATACAGATTTTATTGATAAAGAAAAACGAAAAGATTGGACATTTAAGTTAGCTCCTTATGCATGGTTAGCCGGAACAGCTACTGATGTTGGTAGCGAAAAAATAAGACAATCATTTAACGATCTTACCTCTTTAACTAATTTTGGGTTTCAAATGCTTGCGCAAGCTAAATATAAAAAATGGAGTTTAAGTACTAACCTTACTTATGCAAAACTTGGTGATGCGGTTAAAGAAGGGCCATTATTAATTGATTTTGCGGTAAATCAAATTATTTTAGACACTAAATTAGGTTACACCCTTATCGATAAAATTGATTTTGGAGACGATATTATTCATGGTTGGGCTATGGAAGCTACTATTGGTGCGATCTATTGGTCGAATGACATTAATGTAGATGTCAATGTGCCAATTGATCTTCCTGGGTTTCCTGTAAATATTAGTGAAAAACTAAAATATGTTGATTTGGTAGTGGGAACAAATTTTAGAATAATTTTAAGTAAATCGGTTTTATTAGGGTTATCGGCAAATATAGGCGGCTTCGGTATAGGTAATTCATCTACACTCTATTGGGATCTTTCTTTTGTAAATACTTTTAAAGTTTCTGATTTGCTAACAGTTACTGCTGGCTATAAAACATTTACTGACAAAACAGTGAGTGGTGAAGGTGTTGATGAAATAAAAACCGATGTAAAAACTTTTGGACCACTTTTAGGTGTTGCCTTCAATTTATAATTACCAAACAATTTCATTTTTATTATTACTTTTCAAAAAAACATTAGATTTACTAAAATGCTTATTACCAAACCAGTAACCTCTATTTGCACTTAAAGGAGATGGATGTCCAGTTTCTAAAACACAGTGTTTATTCTTATCAATTTTAGCTCCTTTTTTCTTTGCAAACCCTCCCCAA
>Ga0209633_10003751_pt1 | contig 13953 bp, 11 predicted proteins | sample Cruoilmetagenom1_FD_187290 | JGI IMG/M metagenome (GOLD analysis project Ga0209633, IMG submission 187290) | Oil polluted marine microbial communities from Coal Oil Point, Santa Barbara, California, USA - Sample 1 (SPAdes) (version 2) | ecosystem: Environmental > Aquatic > Marine > Oil seeps ... | reverse complement strand
AACAATGAATTAACTGCCTTTACTTCAGGTGGAGAGATTTGTAAATACTTAGGTAATAATAATTGGAATATTTATGAAGGATTCGAATTAAGAGCAACTTGTGTTTTTGAATCTTCGTTTGAATCTTTATTTTATGGAGCTTGGGGAAACATGTTTAAATCTCAAGATTTTGGAGTTACGTGGGATACAGTTTGGAGTGGCTACATTACGGAAGTTATAAAGGATATGGAGGAAACGAGTGACGAATTATTATTTGCTTGTTCAACCTCTTATGGGCCTGATCCCGGTGGCATTTACCGCTCAGATAATCAAGGTGAAACATGGAATCAGGTTGGTCTTGGGTCTCTTATAGTAAATTCAATTGAAAAAAATTCTGAGAACAAGTTGTTTGCTGGTGTTTATGGATATGACGGAGGGGTTTATAAAGCAATTGACACTCTTGGCACATCGTGGGTGAATATTTATAATACAAATGCTTTAGTCAATGACATGAAAATAAACTATTATAATACAATTTTTATTGGTTGCACTAATGGAGTTTATTGTTCATATGACGACGGGGAAACATGGAAGGATATTACAAGTGATCTGCCTTCCAGACACATTGATAGAGTATACATAAGCTATAATAGTCATGTATATGTTATTAAATATACTTCAAACCTACTATATAGAACAATTAACCCAATAACATATAATAATGAGAACATAGATGTTAATACTTTTATTGTTTATCCAAGCCCTGTTAAGAATTCTTTAAGGTTTTCCTTGTCAGTAGGTGGACAGTTCGATATATGTATTAACGATATTAATGGAAGAGAAGTTTTCCAGTGTAATAAGGTTGTAGAACCAAACCAAACCGAAACAGTAAATATCAGCAACATTACGCCTGGGATATATTTAGTAACAATTTCTAATTTCGAATTTACTTATTCCACAAAATTTATTAAAAATTAATCCAAAATCTAACATTACTCCCATCTTTGGACTTCGGTCTCCCGACTTCTCACTTCTGACTTCCAGCCCCCAACTTCCAACCATTTTTCAAACACTCTCTTTTTATATAACAACTATTAATATCTTTGCACTCTTAAAATTAAGTGACATATGCAAAGAGTTATAATTTTTTTAATAGCAATCCCTTTATTGTTTGCGTGTAGTACAAACAACACAAAATCTGATAATAATAAAACAGACGACCAACCTAAGGTTGTAACAAATGTTGAGGATGGAGCAGCAACTATTTCTTATGCCAAAGAGGATATGGTAGTTGATAGTACAAGAAATGAAACAACTTCAGACAAGCCTAAGTCCATCTCAGGCTTAGTTTCAAAAACAGGTAAAGCAGAGGCTGAACGTGGAACCATTGAGGATGAGGATGAAGCGCTAAATTTAAGGAGAGCCAGAACACAGTTTACTAACGGAACCACCTATTATAAAGAAGGTGAGTTAGATAAAGCCATTGAATCGTTTAAGAATTCACTGGAGTTTAAACCTGACAATGATAAAGCCTTTTACAATCTGGGTAAAATATATTATGATCAGGGGCAAAAGGAGCTTTCATTATCTTATTATAAAGATGCTGTCCGGATAAATCCTGGTGATTCCTTATCCCTTGTGGCAATAGGTTTATTGTATTATGAAAAAGGTAACATGGAAGAAGCCTTAAGATACTATAATCAAACAGTTGATATTGCACCTAAATTCGGAATGGTATACTTTAACAGGGGTACTATGTTTGGTCAGAATAAGAATTATGATCAATCGTTAGAAGACCTTACCAAAGCTATACAATATGATTCAGAAAATTCAGAAGCTTATATAAATAGAGGACTGGCTTATTTCTATACCAAAAATATTGAGCTTGCATGTAAAGATTGGAAAAAAGCCGAATCCATGGGAAATCCTAAGGGAAAGCAAGCGGTGGAGATTTATTGTTCGGGGAAGAAAAAGAAATAAAATCATTAAGCCTGGTTAAGTATCTAATTACGAGGAGATTGCTTCAGTCGTGCCTCCTTTGCAAAGACGCTCAATTTGGTGGCTGTCTGGTATACAAGACTCGAATTTGTGTGAGCTATTTTATACCAAACGAAAAAATTCCGATAATCCGTTAACTATTCAAGCAGTGTAGTGTTGTTCGTAGCGTGACGCTACTGACAGCGTCACTATATCAAAAAAAATCCCGATAATCTTCATTGATTACCGGGATTTTTTTAAGATGGTTCAATATATTTATTCAGCAAGTATCAGTACTTTATTTTCGAGCACTTCAATTACTCCACCATTTATATCAAAAAACTCCTCTTTTCCGCCTTTCTTTATCTTAATCTTACCTTGCTTCAAAGCTGAAATAAGCGGAGCATGGTTATTTAAAATTTCAAACGAACCATCAATACCGGGTAGTTGAACCAATTCGGCTTCACCTTGATAAATGGTTGTGTCGGGAGTAATTATTTCAAGATTCATTTCTTTATGTGTTATAAGTTATATGTTATTTGTTATAAGTTAAACGTTATATGAAAATCGGTTAGATTAATTGAAACCAACATATAACTAATAACTAGTAACGTATAACGTTTAACTATTTGCTTTCCGCTAGTATCTTCTTGCCTTTTTCAATTGCTTCATCAATTGTACCAACAAGGTTAAATGCTGCTTCCGGATATTCATCAACTTCTCCATCAAGAATCATATTAAACCCTTTGATTGTATCTTCGATTGAAACAACAGTTCCTTTAAGTCCTGTAAATTGTTCAGCCACATGGAAAGGTTGTGATAAGAATCTCTGTACTCTTCTTGCACGGTGAACAATTAGCTTATCTTCTTCACTTAGTTCATCCATACCCAGAATTGCAATAATATCCTGCAATTCTTTATATCTCTGAAGAATACGTTTAACTTTTTCAGCAGTGTTATAATGCTCGTCCCCAACAACATCAGGAGTAAGAATACGTGAAGTTGAATCAAGTGGATCAACAGCAGGATAAATACCAAGCTCAGCAATTTTACGACTTAATACAGTTGTTGCATCAAGGTGAGCAAAAGTTGTAGCAGGAGCAGGGTCAGTAAGGTCATCAGCAGGAACATAAACAGCCTGTACTGAAGTAATAGAACCTCGTTTCGTAGAAGTAATACGCTCTTGCATAATACCCATCTCAGTAGCCAGAGTTGGTTGATAACCCACAGCAGATGGCATACGACCAAGAAGAGCTGATACTTCAGAACCAGCTTGTGTAAAACGGAAAATATTATCAATAAAGAATAATATATCACGGCCGCCTGATTTTTCATCACCATCGCGGAAATACTCAGCTAGAGTTAAACCTGACAATGCAACACGGGCACGTGCCCCTGGTGGCTCATTCATCTGGCCAAAAACCAGAGTAGCTTGAGAATCTTTAAGTTCTTTACGGTCAACTTTTGATAAGTCCCAACCGCCTTTTTCCATACTTTCGGTAAACTCTTTACCATATTTAATAACGCCGGATTCAATCATCTCACGAAGCAAGTCATTACCCTCACGAGTACGTTCACCAACACCACCAAATACCGAAAGTCCGGCATATGATTTAGCAATATTATTGATCAGCTCCATTATAATTACGGTTTTACCAACACCTGCACCACCAAACAAACCAATCTTACCACCTTTTGAGTATGGCTCAATTAAATCGATAACTTTAACACCAGTGTAAAGCACCTCTTTAGTTGTTGTGAGTTCTTCATACTTAGGAGGATCCCTGTGAATCGGATATCTTTTTTTTGAGTCAACATTACCCAAACCATCAATGGCATCACCAATTACGTTAAACAAACGTCCTTTAATTTCATCACCTGTTGGCATTGAAATAGGATAACCCAAAGGGACCACTTCCATACCACGACGAAGTCCTTCAGATGAATCCATAGCAATAGTACGAACTGTGTTTTCACCAATGGCCTGTTGTGCCTCAAGTATCAGCTTCTCGCCGTTATCTCTTATTATCTCAAGAGCATCATATATTTTCGGAAGGTTTTCTTCTTTTTCGAAAACTACATCAATTACAGGCCCAATAACTTGTGCAATTTGACCTACGTTCTTTTTATCCATAAAAAGCTATTATTTAAAGGATTAAAATGTGGGCGCAAATATAATAATTTATCGGAAATCTAAAGTACTTAAAGTGTCTAAAATTTGTCCCGACAGTTATTGGGATAAAGTTATGGTAGTAATGGAAAAGCCCGATGCAATAATTAGTTAACTTTGTATCTTTACAGAAACGAAAGAAATGGTTAAGAAAGAGATAAAATTGCTTGAACAGCAAATCGAAAAGTTAAATGCTCCTGATTTTGATTTTGAAGCATGGAAGAAATACTCTGTAATTATATTATCGCGCGTTTTTGGTAGCGATGATGAAAAAATAGTACAGCTTGAAAATATTGACTTTGAATTTAACTCATGGTCGTTACGTGATGCATCCGGAAACGAATCCTATGAAGAGGGTTCTAAAAGACTTGCCACCGAAGTGCTAAAAGCCGCAATCGATGAACTCAATATCTACGGGATACCAAATATTGATAAATCTGATTCAGACGAAACAACCCGTGAAATTCTTAATATTATATTGGATGAATTTAAAGGGTCACAAGTAAAAGAGCTCTCCAAAATTCTTAATTCTCATGACAGTAAAACAGAGAAGAAGAGAAGAGTGAAAGAACTAATAGAAGAAATAGGTGAGTATGGAAGTTATGACATCATTTCTAATATTCTTACTAATCAGGTTATTGTAGGGTTGGTTAATGAGAAGTCGGGAGTGTGAAGTGACTAAAGTGAGTTAGAGTTTGGGATTATGAGTTTGAGAGTGCTACGTATTCTAATTGCGAGTCCTTGTCATTCTGAGCATAGCGAAGAATCTCCACAAGCCTGTTAAAAACCACCTAGATTAAGTTTGTCACTTAATCTCAACTATGCATATGTTTAAGTTGCAAACTTAAACCAGTAGATTTATCGCATAACTTTTAACCTAAACCATATCACCTAACTACCTAATTTTTATTAGTTTTGCAGGCTAATTTTTTAAATGAGCAAAATAAATTCCTAATGGGAAGAAAATATAATGAATATGCACAACTAAACCTTCCTCAATTAGCTGAGGAGGTTAGGGCTACATGGGAAAAAAACAACGTGTTTGCAAAGAGCCTTGAAAATCGAAAGGATAATGAACCTTTTGTTTTCTATGAAGGGCCTCCTTCAGCAAATGGAGTACCAGGAATACATCATGTAATGGCCCGTACCATTAAAGACCTTTTTTGTAGATATCAAACGCTTAAAGGAAAATATGTTGAACGTAAGGCTGGTTGGGATACACACGGTCTTCCTGTTGAAATAAGCGTTGAAAAAACTCTAGGAATTACCAAAGAGGATATTGGCAAAAAAATAAGCGTAGAGGATTATAACAATGCCTGCCGTACGGAAGTACTTAAATACAAAGATCTTTGGGATGACCTTACCAAGAAAATTGGGTATTGGGTTGATCTTGAACATCCATACATAACTTTCGACAACAAGTATATCGAATCGGTGTGGAATTTGCTTAAAATGCTGGATGAAAAAGGACTCCTTTATAAAGGATACAGCATTCAACCATATTCACCTGCTGCAGGTACAGGTCTTAGTACTCACGAAATCAATCAACCCGGTTGCTATCGTGATGTAACTGACACAACAGCAGTTGCTCAGTTTAAGGTGATTAAAAGTGAAGCTCCACATAAAATCTTTGCAGATGTTGAAGGTGAACTTTTTATTCTTGCATGGACAACAACTCCATGGACTTTGCCATCAAATACTGCTCTTGCCGTTGGTGATAAAATCGACTATGTAAAAGTAGTTACTTATAATCAGTATACAGGAATTCCTATAACAGTAATCCTTGCAAAGGACAGATTTAGTTCATATTTCAGCGATAAGAATAAAGATCTTCCTTTTGATGAATACAAGCAGGGAGATAAAAAAATCCCGTTTAAAGTTGTTGGCGAATGCAAGGGTTTTGAATTAACAGGTGTTAGCTATGAGCAACTCTTCCCATGGATTAAGCCAATGGGTAAGGCATTTGAAGTAATACCCGGCGATTTTGTTACAACAGAAGATGGAACAGGTATAGTCCATATCGCCCCAACTTTTGGTGCCGATGATGACAGGGTTGCCAAATTAATGGGAATCGTTCCGTTGGTGTTAATTGATAACAATGATGAGCGCCGACCAATGGTCGATTTTAAAGGCCGCTTTTTTAATATTGAAGATCTCGATAAGGACTTTGTTGATAGTTATGTTGATGTTGACAAATATAAAGAGTTTGCAGGCAGATTTGTTAAAAATGAATTTGATGAAACACTAGATGATAAAGCGGTCACATTGGATATTGATCTTGCTGTAACTCTTAAAAAGGAGAACAAAGCTTTCAAAGTTGAAAAGCATGTCCATAGTTATCCGCATTGCTGGCGTACAGATAAACCAATATTATATTATCCTCTCGACAACTGGTTTATAAAAACCACCGCCCTTAAGGATAGAATGATCGAGCTTAATAAGACTATCAACTGGAAACCTAAAGCAACCGGTGAAGGTCGATTTGGTAACTGGCTTGAGAATCTTGTTGACTGGAATTTATCACGATCAAGATATTGGGGTGTTCCATTACCAATTTGGGTAACCGAAGATCGTAATGAAAAGAAGACAATTGGATCAGCCGAAGAGCTCAAGGCGGAAGTTGAACTAAGTGTAGCAGCTGGGTTTATGAAGACAAACTCAATGGCTGACTTCGAACCTGGTAATATGAGTAAGGAAAATTATTTAACATTTGATTTTCACAGGCCTTATGTTGATGAAATAATCCTTGTTTCGGAAAGTGGTAAAAAAATGATGCGCGAACCCGGGCTTATTGATGTTTGGTTCGATTCCGGCTCTATGCCATATGCTCAGTTCCACTATCCTTTTGAAAATAAGGAAGAGTTTGAACGTAATTTCCCTGCTGATTTTATAGCAGAAGGTGTCGATCAAACTCGTGGATGGTTCTTTACTCTCCATGCCATTGCTTCAATGTTGTTCGATTCCGTAGCATACAAAACAGTGGTATCCAACGGACTTGTTCTCGATAAAAAAGGCAACAAGATGTCTAAAAGATTAGGCAATGCTGTTGATCCATTTAAAACAATTGACAAGTATGGTCCTGATGCCACAAGATGGTATATGATAACCAACTCACAACCATGGGATAACCTGCGTTTTGATGAATCTGGTATTGATGAAATAAGAAGAAAATTCCTCGGAACACTTTATAATACGTATTCGTTTTTTGCACTGTATGCAAATATTGATGGGTTTACTTACAGCGAAGATGAAATTCCTGTTATCGAAAGAACCGAGCTTGACAGATGGATACTTTCTGAGCTTAATTCACTTGTGAAATATGTGGATGAGGCGTTTACAAATTTTGAACCAACAAAAGCTGGTAGGGCTATACAGTATTTTGTAAACGAGCACCTTAGTAATTGGTATGTTCGCTTATCGCGAAGAAGGTTCTGGAAAGGATCATATGCTAAAGATAAAATTGAAGCCTACCAAACTTTATATACCGTATTGGAAACTGTGGCTCAGTTAAGTTCTCCGATTGCACCATTTTTCAGCGACAGGTTATTTGTTGATTTGAATAATGTTAGTGGAAAGCATCAGGTAGAATCGGTTCATTTAACTGACTTCCCTGTAGCAGATGATGAATTAATTGATAAGAGTCTTGAGGAGCGTATGGAGCTTGCTCAGAAAATTTCATCAATGGTATTATCATTGCGTAAGAAGAATTTCTTACGTGTTCGTCAGCCACTTGCTAAATTTATGATACCTGTTTTTTCTGATCATATATTAAATCAGATAAAAGCTGTTGAGGATCTCATCCTTTCTGAAGTTAATGTTAAGGAAGTTGAATATCTTACAGATGCATCAGGGGTTCTGGTAAAAAGAATCAAGCCAAATTTTAAAGCACTTGGACCAAAATATGGCAAGTTAATGAAGCAACTGGCCGGTGTAATCCAAAACATTGATCAGGAAGGTATTAAAAAGCTGGAGGATGAAGGTATGTTATCATTAACAATTGATGATAATAATTTTGAGATAGCTCTTGAAGATGTTGAAATAAGCACACAGGATATTCCCGGGTGGAGTGTAGCAAGTGATGGAAAGCTAACAGTAGCTCTTGATATTACTGTTACTCCAGAACTTAAAGATGAGGGTCTGGTAAGGGAATTTGTAAATCGCATTCAAAACCTGAGGAAAGATAAAGGATTGGAAGTAACTGATAGGATTAATTTATTAGTTGAAAATAACTCTTTGTCTGACAGTGCACTTATTAATTTTAATGAGTATATTTGCTCGGAAACGCTTGCAGAACTAAATTTTGTAGAGAAACTGGAGCATGATGGCGTTGAGGAAATTGAGCTAATAGATGGAGTTTCGGTGTTCTTACAAATTACTAAACAATAACTTTACATTAACTAAGTTAGTTTATCAAATTAAAAATAAATCGTATATTTATACGGTCAAAAAAAATAAACCTTATTAAAGGAATTAAAACAGAAGGCTATGAAAGAGAATAATAACGGTGAAGAAGATAAGACAAAATATTCTGATGTTGAACTTGAAGAATTCAAAGATATAATTCTTACTAAACTGAAAAAAGCAAATGAGGATTTTGATTTGTTAACTGAAGCTTATAGCAATAATAGCGAACACGGTACTAATGATACTTCTCCAACATTTAAAGTGCTTGAAGAAGGTCAGCAGGTTCTTTCAAAAGAAGAGAATAGTAGGCTAGCAGCTCGTCAAAGACGCTTTATGACTAACCTCGAAAACGCGTTGATTCGCATTGAAAATAAAACCTATGGCATTTGCCGTGTAACTGGTAAGCTTATTAGTAAAGATAGGTTGAAAGCAGTTCCTCATGCTACTTTGAGTATTGATGCCAAGAATAAAATGGCAAAACCAAATCCAATTAACTAAGCTGAAATTGAAAAAATCCCTTTTTGTAATATTGTTTGTTCTGATTGCAGACCAGACATTAAAAGTATGGGTTAAACTCAGTATGACCCTTGGTGAAGAAATTCCTGTTATTGGAAGCTGGTTCAATATGTACTTTACCGAAAACAATGGAATGGCATTTGGCCTTCAGTTTGGTGGTGAATTTGGCAAGTTATTTCTTAGTATTTTCAGGATACTGGCGATTATGGCTATAGCCGTTTATTTGTTTATTCTCATCAGAAAGAAAAGAAGAAATGGCCTTATTCTTAGTATATCCTTGATATTTGCTGGTGCACTTGGTAATATAATTGATAGTGTCTTTTACGGAATGATTTTTACTCAAAGTACATATCATACTCTCGGTGTTATTGCTGCTGAAGGACAGGGTTATTCTTCATTTTTACATGGTCGTGTTGTAGATATGCTATATTTTCCCATAGTTGATTTTGTACAGGCAGATGGCCCGTCATGGATTCCTTCCTGGGTCTATGGTTATGATGGCCATTTTGTGTTTTTCCGCCCCATATTTAACATTGCTGATTCTGCTATAACCATTGGAGTAGCGTGGCTTCTTATTTTTGAGAGGAAGAATTTGACTTTGTAGAGTTCAGTACTTTTCTTGTAATTTGTTTGGTGAAGTAAAGTTTTTAATATGCAAGGCCAATGTGTATTACATTTTTAAAATCTTGCATAAGATAATTCAGTTAGCCTTGATGTATCAAGCTTAGTAAGTGGTATCTATCTAATTCGAGTAACATCTAACAGAAATAAATACCTGAATAAGGTTATAGCAAAATAGAAAATTAGTATAAACATTCAGGTTAATCTAATCTTCCCAATTTTACTATTTTTGCAGCCCTAATTTTAACTATAATGACTGCAAACGATATAGAAATAATGGCCCCGGTAGGGTCTTACGAATCACTAATGGCTGCAATACAAGGCGGTGCAAACTCTGTTTACTTTGGAATAGGTAATCTTAACATGCGTTCCAAATCTTCAAAAAATTTCACTTTAAACGATCTAGTACAAATTTCCAATATCTGTAAAGAGAATAATGTTCGTACGTATATTACATTGAATACTGTTATTTACGACAGTGAGCTTGGTACCATGCGTGATATTGTTGATGCTGCCAAACAAAATGATATCACGGCAATTATTGCTTCCGATCAATCAGTAATTCAATATGCGTATTCTGTGGGCATGGAAATTCATATGTCGACACAAACTAATATAACAAACATTGAAGCGGTTAAGTATTATTCACAATTTGCTGATGTGATGGTTACTGCACGTGAACTTGAAATTAAGCAAGTAAAAGCTATTACTACCGCCATAAGAGAACAAAATATTACAGGACCATCAGGTGATCTGGTACAAATTGAAGTATTTGCACATGGTGCACTTTGTATGGCTGTAAGTGGTAAATGTTACTTGAGCCTTGATAATCTAAACTCATCGGCAAACCGTGGTGCGTGCCTCCAGCAGTGCCGTCGTAAATATACTGTTACTGATAAAGAAACCGGAGAGCAACTGGAAATTGACAATGAATACATTATGTCGCCAAAAGACCTTAATACTGTTGCTTTGCTTGATCATCTACTTGATGCCGGAGTAAGGGTCCTTAAACTTGAAGGTCGTGGCCGATCACCCGAATATGTAAAAACGATTGCTTCAGTATATCGTGAGGCAGTTGATGCATGGTTTGTTGGTGAATACAATCAGGAAAACATTGACAAATGGAATGAACGACTGTCAACAGTTTATAACCGTGGTTTTTGGGATGGCTATTACATGGGCAGCAAGTTTGGCGAATGGACAGAAGATTATGGCAACCAGGCTACGCAGCGCAAAATGTACATAGGTAAAATAACCAACTATTTCGCTAAAATTGGAGTAGCAGAAGTGAAAATTGAAACCCACGATCTGGGCGTAGGAGATGAGATAAAAATAATTGGAGAAACGACAGGTGTTTACGAAGCCGTGGTTGATGAGGTCAGGCTAGATCTTGATCCTGTAAAGAAGGTTGTTAAAGGTGATATTTGCTCAATAAAAGTAACAGACCTTGTTAGACGAGGGGATAAGCTTTATAAGGTAGTAGCTGTGGAGAAAGAATAGATGTTTTTACGGTAATTGATTTTCAAGCGTGGACGCTTGAAACAAGGTTGGTTTGTAACCTATCGCGCTGTCTGTAGCGTCACGCTACGGACAACTCGCTTTAAGATTCAAGCTTGAAACAGGGTTGGTTTGAAACACAGCTAACGTATAATCTTTCGAATTACATTCTTCCCATTATATTGAACGGAAATCAAATACACTCCTTTGGGCAGTTCACTCATCTCTATTGAATAACTCATCAACCCATTGAATTTTACTGATTTCATTAATCTCCCATCAAGTCCGTAAACCATGATTTCCTGAATATCATTTGTTTTTGAAAGAACTTTGATTTTATCAGAGTTGATTTCATAGATAATTGTAATATCTTGTTCTTCATTACTATGACCATGAATATCAGTCCAGATTATATCCACAGTATCACTAGCAATATCAGTATTGCAGAATTTACTAACCTCTTGGGTAATGATGTATGTTCCGGTAGCATAATAACTGTGAATGGGATTTTGAACAGTATCAGTTGTCCCGTCACCAAAATCCCAGAAATATGACTCTGCACCAACAGAAACATCCGTACAATATATTGTGTTTTCAGTTTGTGTAATCTCGAATCCAGCTTCAGGGATATTCCCGTTTAGATTCCATAAATTAGGATTTCCAAAAACTACCTGGTCGGCAATTTGTTGTAAGTACAAAGCTTCCGTAGAACTTAATCCTGCGGTATAAGGTAAACCTTCGGGCGACTTCTGAAAAAGAACCGAATAATAAACACAGGCAGCCAGATAATGCCCTGCTAAGCTTGGATGACTTTCATCAGGGTCGAATAACTCAATGGGATCACCATTTTCAATGGATTGCTGCCAGGCAACACCTGTTGGAGCAACAATGCATGATAAAGTATCTCCAAGCCTCAAATATTCTCTGGTTAAGGAATCCTGCATGTGAGAGTAGTCATCATAATCAATCGAACAATAGCTGTTAATGCAATGCTGGCCTCCATACTTTTTCCCCCATATTAGCTGCATAATGGTTTTTGTGCAATTATAGTTTTGCTTTATCAATGAATCGAGAGCCTTCGCACCGGGATACATATAAGTGTCACGGTAATAATCTATAACAGCAAATAAGCTGTGCTCTTGTAGAATTACATAATCCCAATTTAATGAATCAATAAGTGTTAATGAAACAGCATTAAACAAATGCCCGTTTTGAGGGTGGCCAAGTGTACAGCCCCCGGGTGTATTCGATTCAAATAGTATTGTATCCCCATTTGACATAGCTAAGTTGGCTGTCATTTGAGGAAGTTCGTGCCAAAAAGTGTGACTATTTCCAAGATAAAGAACCTTGAGGGAATCGGCCTTTAGGGTTTGTAGTACAAACAATAGGGCAAGTAAAATAAATATTCCTGCACTATGCACACCCTTTGCCTCCAGCTTCAAGCGTCCACGCTTGAAGGCTATCAAATATATATTTTCAAGCGAAGCTTGAAACAGGGTTGGTATGATTATTCTGGTATGATCGAATTTTCTGATTTTCATGATCTACCTTTTCGGATTTTTAAGGAATTCAAATTTAGCAAATATTTCACAATATTAATTCAACAGGGGTAATGTCTTTACAAATAGTACTTTCTCCTTCCAATAAAGCTCCCAGCTAGATTGTTTCCCATCAATGCTTACGCCTCCCGTAACACAATGAATTACTTTGATTTCGTCGCTATTAACCGAATGTATTATACCTGCATGTTGAGTATAATGTCTGTTTTCACCCTGTGACCCAAAGAAAACCAAATCCCCGGCTCTGGCTTCAGCCAATGTTATGTTCTTGCCTTCTAACTCACTTTGTTTTTGAGCATTATGGGGAAGTTCAATTCCAATATGTTCATATACATATTTTGTAAATCCTGAGCAATCAAAACCCGTTTCAGGTTTTTCACCAGCATAGCTATATCTGATACCATCTTGTTTCTCAGCAAACTTTATGAGTTCCCATCGTAATGAATCTGATTTTGAACCTGATAGACTATAAGTTAATATCTCATTTGGTTGAGTTTGAGGAGAGTGAAATACGATGAAATCCAGAGTGTCTTTGTATGTACGTGAATAGAATTTGAGTGCATTTTTGCAACTTCTGGAAACTTTAGTGCTGTCGTAGATAGAATAAATATGTGCTACTAATGAATCCTGAATCCTGAGTTTCCAATCATCATAAGTTTCGGGTAATTTGACTGAATACCGTACTGCACTTTTCAGGTTAGAATACCGCTTATTTTCACTTATGTCATGATTAGAATAATTATGAATCCCAACTTTTGAAATGTAGTATTCAGGCACAAACGACTTAGGGTATTTCTTGTTTAGCTTGACTGCTTTTTTGTAACACTTTTCGTATTTCCCTTTTTGGAATAAGTTGCTGAGCTTTTTTTCAATTTTAGCGTTGGGTTGTGCTAATAAGGGGATATTAATCAGGAAAACAAAAAGGAGAATTACGATATGTTTTATGTGCATATTGTTATAAACGTGATTGTTGGGGAATTATTCTTTTACTGGTTTAAGATTGTATCTTAAACTTTTAGATGACAATTATTGTAGTAGCTTAAGTTACAAACTTAAGCTAGAGAGAGTTTTGAAACTTAAAACCTGTTAGATTCAACAATACCCCGCATTTCATTTATAAGAGATTAAATGTTTCAACTATAATTCGAGTTATGACATAAACAGACTTATCCTCTGGATATTTTAACGACAGGGATACTTATTTGATTTGTAATAATATTGATCCAACAT
>Ga0209633_10003750_pt1 | contig 13953 bp, 10 predicted proteins | sample Cruoilmetagenom1_FD_187290 | JGI IMG/M metagenome (GOLD analysis project Ga0209633, IMG submission 187290) | Oil polluted marine microbial communities from Coal Oil Point, Santa Barbara, California, USA - Sample 1 (SPAdes) (version 2) | ecosystem: Environmental > Aquatic > Marine > Oil seeps ... | reverse complement strand
AAATGTGCATACCGCAACGTCATTTTATAGTTTGAATGACCTAATAGTTCACGGACTGTATTTAGAGAGACGCCGGCCATTACGAGTTTTGAGGCAAAGTGATGGCGCATATCGTGCCATCGGAAGCCTTCTATTTTGGCGTCTTTCAAAATGCCTGACCATGCTTTTTGGACATTGTTGAATGGTTTGCCGCTCTTGCTCTCAAAGACATATATGGGATAATTGTTTTCTTCCTTCCAATCTTTCAAGCATCGCAATGCATCTGCATTGAGGGGGATATGGCGGACCTTTTTGCTTTTGGCAATTTTAGCTTCCACAGTTACTTGCTTGAGGCCAAAATCAACATTTCGCCATTTGAGCTTAAATATTTCACTTTTTCTCATACCTGTGTTGAGAGCTAAAATTATCATAGGACGCATATGATCAATGAAGCGCTGATCGTGCAGGTCTGGCAATAGGGGGTAGTTTCTCTCGCGGCGCCAACGATTGGCGATTACGCGTTTCGCGCGCGCCATTTCTTCGCGCCGATAAACTGTCAGCACTAAAGAGCGTTCTTCATCAACGGAAAGATAGCGGACAATTTCATTGCCGTCGGAGCGGAGCATCTTCATTTTAACGAGTGGGTTGCTCGCTATAATATCCCACTCAACTGCCTTATTAAATGAGGATCTAAACACGCCGAGTTTACGGTTGAGCGTGTCATTAGATTTAGAAGTCTTGAGCATTTTAACTCGCCACCTCTCGACCTCGGCCAAAGTAATGCTTGAAATTTTCTTAGTCATGAATTCTTCAAAATTCTTATATAGTAGATTTCGAGTTTGCCGTGGTACAGTATGATTCACATCTGACCAAGGCAGGTAATGCTTATCTAAAAAATCTTTGTATGTGATTGCCTGCCGTCGTTTCCGCAATACAAACGCAGGATCACCGCCTGTAAATGCGTCAGCTAATACTTCTCGTGCGCGTTCGCGCGCATTCGCCAGAGATATTTGTGTGAACACGCCAATCTTTACACGCTTCCCCCTCGCGTATTCACAATAGAACGTTTTCCTACCTGTCGGCTGCACGCGCAGGATAAATCCAGGCAGTTTTGTATCGCGAAGCTCATAAGGTTTAGACCCGGCTTCCGCCTTGTTTATCCGCTGTGATGAAAGGTTTACTGTTGGCATATGGGCTCCATTGATTTGCTGCTTAAGTGCATATTAAGTGCAAAATCACTGAAACTAGTTGTTTCCTAGTGATACTAAATGATGTTAGTCTGGACAATATAGACCATATTATAAGTAATAAATACAATTACTTAGCTATCATTTAGCGTCACTAGACATCAATTTGAGTTAGGCATGATAACGTTTTGCCAAGGTTGGGGTCGGGGGTTCGAATCTCCTCGCCCGCTCCAGTGACCTCCATGTCATTGAAATCGCCGTTAACTATAGATATACCGTGCTTTTCCTATACTTTGGTGCTATACATTTGGTATGGGAAAACAGTTGGCAAAAAAACAAAGATATATGATGGTTCCCAAGCGTTCCAGTCATTGGATTATTCGAAAACGTGTGCCTAAAGACCTACTCGGCATTATTGGTAGCACGTTCATTCAGGAAACTTTAAGCACATCGGATTTAACGATAGCAAACCAAAGATACTCACGGATTTTACTATCTATTGACAAACGAATTGAAGCAGCCCGCAAGAAATTAGTATCCAAACAACCAAAATCACTAAAGGGTGTTGATATTAGGTGGGTTGCCCGTATGTGGTTTGATAAAGCCCAACAAGAATATGAAGAATATGCCTTAGAAAATTCCGATGAGGCAAAAGTCCTCATTCCGCAAATTTCTGCGGACTTAGCAATGTATAAATCTGACCGCTTTGACGAATATGCTGGCCGCTTGCAAGCACAAGTCGATGCAATACTTATTCATCAGGAAGGCTTTGCAATTAAGCCTCCAATGCACGGCGTAAATATTTACTCCGGCAGTCAACAAATTGCTAATGTGGATAAACGTGGAAAAAATATCATCAACTTGGGGAGCTTATCAGGCGTGCTACTATTGAGTTAATGGAGCAACAACTCATTACGTTAGGTGAAAAATTGAAAGATAGAACACCAGCTCTTCGTGTTTTTAGTGAAGCCTTTAACTCAGAACAAAGTCAAGAAAGTTCAATCACAATTCAAGAGCTAATCGACCTGTACATGAAAGAAACGGCAAGCAAGAAAACGCCAAAGCATCCAAAAACCAATATGGATAAATTGGCTGCCTTTCGATACCTAACAAAAATGTTTGGGGGTGATTTTAAAATAACAGCATTAACGAGTGACCATTTTGAGAAAATTGCAAACCTATTGGCCAAGTTTCCTAAAAATGCAGATAAGGCAAAAATATATAAAAATATGACGTTGGCACAACTTCAAGAGACGGTTGACCGTGATAACAGACCAATTATGACTGCGCGAAATGCCAATAAAATTATCGCGAGAATAAAATCGTTGATGGAGTATGCTGTCTGACGTCAACGCTTATGAGACAGGGGGCGCAAAGGACGTTTTTGGCCTTGAGGAGCGCCAAATTTTTTGGGAGATTCATTATTGCTTACAAAATCAATCATGGAGTATTCCTTTCGAAATACCAAATCATGCGATTATCAGGCCATTCCTTTGCAGGATGGTTTAGACCAAACACTCTCAAAGAACGACACTCGTAATAAGTTTTAGCTCTGCGTGACCTTATTGTTCTATATCGCCCATTCGGATGCGTGTTTTTTCATGATTTCGATGAGGTTGTTTGCCCATGGTGTTATAGACCAAGTTTTTCGTTTGAGAAGGCCAATTTCCAATGGTGGTAATAACGGCGACGACCCAAGAAATACAAATTTATCTTTATGGGCTAATCTTATGTGGCTTGAAGCAAAAATTACTGACCACATATCTGTTCGCTCAGCTAAATCTGCGGCTTGCCTGAAATCATCGACCTGAAAATGCGGAACAATATACTTGCTACCCGTTTTTTCATATTCAGCGCCCAACATTTGTAAAATCGCATATGGTGGCGTGGGACAAACCAAAGGATAGTTGAACAAAGCTTGCGGAATGTTTTTTTCTAAAAGTACAGGATGCCCTTTGCGTACAAATAATTCCAGCGGGATCGAAAATAGCGGCTGAAATTCAAGCTCGTCAGATAAAACAAGCTCATTACCATGATTGTCAGCGTAACCCGTAGCACCCACAGCAAAATCTATTGTACCGTTTTTTAATTTCTCAGATAGAACAGGTGTAGCATCAATGGAAATTTGGAAGCTTGTTTCTGGGTATTTTGTTGTAAATTCCACCAGGCTTTTTCGAAAGAAAGCATCATCAAGCCCAGGCTTAATGCCAATTGAAATGTTTCCGCCTTTGCCTAGGCTATGATTAGATAAACGGGCCTCGAAATCACGGGTATGCGCCAGCAATTTGTGGCTTTCTTGGAGAAAAAGTTCTCCCGCCTGCGTTAACCGCATGCCCTTGGCTTGTCGGTCAAACAGGCGTAATTGCAAGCGCTGTTCCAGTTTTTTGATACGCCGAGTTAATGCAGGTTGCGTAATGCCAGTAGCATCCGCTGCTTTTTTGACACCGCCAGCTTTGGAAATCGCGTTTACATATTCAAGATCTTTGAGGTCAATCATTTATATTATACCTTTAAAGCATATATCGATACTATAATATCATTTTACTATATATAAACATTCGCATAACATAAAGCAGAAATAATAGAAGTACCAATAATAGAAGTACCAATAATAGAAGTACCAATAATAGAAGTACCTAGGGGATTTATCATGAATATGAAGAAATATATTACACGCTTACTAATATCAACATCTGCTACGGCTTGCATCATTACACCTGCTTTTGCACAAAACAGCGGGCCAATACTAGATGAAATTATTGTGACCTCACAATACCGTAAAAAGGGTCTTCAGGATGTACCGATATCTGTTGCTGCTGTTGGTGCAAAAGTTATAAAAGAAACCAACATTGTCAAAATTGAAGATTTGGCGACAGTTGTTCCTAATTTCTCATATTCCGAGACGGGTCTTGCCACCACATTTCTAATTCGCGGTATAGGATCAGGTGTAAACCAAGGTTTTGAGCAATCCGTTGGTGTTTATGTAGATGGCGTGCATTACCCACGTGGCCAACAGGTTCGTATGCCGTTCCTAGATTTGGAACGTGTCGAAGTTCTGCGTGGGCCACAGTCTATTTTGTTTGGTAAAAACTCGGTTGCTGGCGCTATGAATATCACTACGGCTAAACCGTCGGATACTTTCGAAGGTAATTTGTACGGATCGTATGAATTTGAAGACGGCGAAAAAATCGTCGAGGGAATGTTGACAGGACCTTTATCAGATCGCGTTCGAGCGCGTGTTGCCGCGCGTTACCGCGATGCAGATGGATTTATAGCTAATGCGACGCTTAACCGCGATGAGGCTCAACGTGAAGAATTCACTGTCCGAGGCATGCTTGAAATGGATGTCACAGACAATTTGATAGCAACGGCCAAAGTTGAAATGAGTAATTTTGATGTATTCGGCCGCAATATTGAAATTGAAAATGCGCTGCCAAATATCGCATTCCCAGTTGGTCACCCATTGGCTGGCTTAACTTATCCTGAAATCCTTGTGGGCGCATTTGGGCAACACCCAAGCACATTGAACGCTGTTCAGGACGGCATTCGCTCGTCAAATGGTGATGAGAGCCTTAATGAACTACGGACTTATCAACTTGACCTAGATTGGCAATTGGGTGACTTTAAACTCAAATCTATTTCTGCCTACCAGACCATGGGTTATACTGAAGTTTGTGATTGCGATTTTACGGGTGCAGAAGTTTTTCATGCTGATTCTATCGAAGATTACAATCAATTTTCGCAAGAGCTTCGCTTGACTTCGCCCGAGGGTGACCGTTTTTCCTATATCCTAGGTGCCTTTGCGCAATGGTCAAACCATGACTTCCAGGATCAAATTGTTGTTGAGAACAATTCTGTGTTAGTGCCCGCTATCAATGGACAATCACCTGGCGCAGGTAACCTTGTTGCAGGCACGCGCGCGGGCCGAGTTGCGGCAGTAGATGCCACTGTATTATCAGCTTTTGCTGCAGTTGATTGGAAACTTCAAGATAACTTAACGTTGCAACTGGGCGGACGTGTAACAAATGATAATAAAGACGGGTCAATCGTCAAAAGTATATCTGCTCTGGATGGTGGCGCGCTTCCAGCCGCGCAAGCTGGAGCGGCTCTTGTATATGCAAATCTATTTGGAATCACATCAACCAATCTGGAAGACCTAGCGGGTCTTGGTGTTCCAGGGGCGGGACCCCTATTTGCCGCCTTGGGAGATGCGCAATTAGGCAACGGTGCGAACGGGCCAGTTAACCGTAAGAAAACTACATTTTCACCAGACATTAAACTGGCTTGGGATGTTAATGATGACACATTGCTTTATGCTAGCTGGGCCAAGGGTAATAAATCCGGCGGCTTTGATTTCAGGGCTAATAATAGGTTCGTATCTCCAACTGCACTCGACGCATTTGTTTTTGATGATGAAAACGCGACCAATTATGAACTTGGCGGGAAATTTAAACTAGGAGGTTCGGCGGAGTTAAATGCCACGGCCTATTTTACTGAATTCTCAGATTTGCAAATATCTATATTTGATGGCAGTCTCGGTTTTAATGTTGGTAATGCTGGCGCGGCAGAAGTGAAAGGTATTGAAGTTGATGGTCGCTGGGCGGTAACAGATCATGTGCGCTTGAATGGCGGGTTTGCCATCACGGATTTTGAGTTTACAGAATTCGAAAATGGGCAATGCTATTTTGGCCAAACGCCAAACACAGATATTGATGGTGATGGCACAAATGAGCTTTGTGATTATGCTGGGCTTGCCGCCAATCTAGTTTCAGATTTCTCTGGAAACTTTACTATGGACTTTGATATGCCTGTTATGGCCGATTATGAAGTCACGGGTATGGTCAATCTGTTTTATGCAAGTGCATATGATTCTGCTCCGACCCATGACCCTGCTGGGAGACAAGACGGTTTTGCTAAAATCAATGCTCGTCTGGCTTTTGCACCGCAAGACGGTCCTTGGGAAATCGCTATATTGGGTAAAAACCTAACTGACGAAATTGTCAGAACTTTCAATGGTGATGCGCCCCTAGCAGGAAATACATTTGGTGCTAAAACCAATTTTACTTTCTATTCCCAAGGTCGCACTATTGCTGTGCAGGGCTCGCTCAAATTTTAGGCTTTTAGAGCCACCAATAATAAAACTTGTGCAGTTATTGGTTGGTTCCCTTTTTATGCACATAGTGAAGAGCCCTTTTGAATTAAAAATCAAAGGAGCTCCCACAATTTACATTTTGATGGGTGGTAATGGGGCGATAAATTTATACATGCATGGAAAATAATTTAGTATGAAAATATAGGTGGTTGACATGAAGTCTATTATGGAAGCGCAACGTGCCGCATTTAATATGGCGCCAAATCCGCCTTGGGAAAGGCGCAAAGCCAATTTGAGAAAATTGGGCGCGTTAATAGCAAAGCACGAAGGCGAGTTTATCGCGGCAATTTCCAGTGATTTTGGTAATCGAGCAGTGCAAGAAACAATTATTGCAGAAATGCTAGTCATTCAGGGCGGGATCAAGCATGCCATCAAGCATACGAAACATTGGATGCGCACACGTCATGTTTCGACCGCTTTACAATACCAACCAGCCCGCAATCGCATTGTACCACAGCCGCTTGGTGTTATAGGCATTATCAGTCCTTGGAATTACCCGCTACAATTGGCGATTATGCCGTTAATTGGTGCGCTTGGGTCGGGTAATCGCATTATGATTAAACCAAGCGAATATACACCTCGATTATCGCAACTTCTTAAAGACGTATTAGCGAAAGGCTTTTCTGACGATGAAATCCATGTCGCGATTGGCGGTGTAGATGTGGCGCAAGAATTTTCCAGCCTGCCATTTGACCATTTGCTATTTACAGGGTCAACAAATGTTGGCCGTATCGTTGCTGTGGCGGCGGCAAAAAACCTGACACCTGTAACGCTAGAGCTTGGCGGAAAGTCCCCGACCATAATTGATGGTAATGCTAATATGGCTACAACGGTTAACCGTATAGTCAACGGTAAATTGTTAAATGCGGGCCAAACATGTGTTGCTCCGGATTATGTGCTAATGCCTAAGAACAAGATTGATGGATTTTGCGAAAATATCATCAAAAAAGCCGAAGAATTTTACCCCACTTTTGCCGGGAACCCAGATTACACGTCGATAATAGCCGACAGTCATTATGCGCGTTTGCAAGACCTATTGGAAGATGCAGAAAATAAAGGGGCAGGCATTTACACAGCCGGAACGGACGATAAACAGCAGTTGGCTAAAGAACGCCGTATCCCTTTGACTGTTGTAACTAATACGACACCAGACATGCGGATTATGCAAGAAGAGATATTTGGTCCGCTTCTTCCAATTGTCGCGAGTGAGACGCTCAACGATGCACTCGACTATGTGCAAAAGCGCGAACGACCCTTAGCATTATATTGGTTTGGCAAAGACCCGACTAAGCAGGCACGTGTATTAAGCGAGAGTATTTCGGGCGGCGTAGCCATCAATGAAACTGCGTGGCATGTTGTGCAGGAAAGCATTCCCTTTGGAGGCGTTGGTCCGTCTGGTATGGGTGCCTACCACGGCGAACATGGGTTTAAAACATTCTCCCATATGAAAGGTGTGTTTTTGCAAAGTCGCTTTAGTGCAGGGAAAATGTTGTTCCCACCCTATACGGATAAGACAACGCGCTTGCTGAATTTAATGAAGAAAATTATTTAAAGGAGACAAGATGAATAATGAATATGATTATGTGATTGTTGGCGCAGGTTCGGCAGGGTGCACACTCGCTAACAGATTAAGTGAGGATCCAAATGTTAGTGTGTGTCTTCTGGAAGCAGGCGGGTCTCATAAACATTGGTCTGTTTGGGTGCCAGGAGCGCTGTTGGTTAATATGGTCACCAAAAAACGTAATTGGGCTTTTGAAACTGTTCCGCAAAAAGGTTTGAATGGCCGCAAGGGCTATCAACCGCGCGGAAAAACTCTAGGTGGTTCATCCAGCATAAATGCCATGATTTATATTCGTGGCCATAAGGCCGATTATGATGCTTGGCAAGCTTTGGGTAATAAGGGCTGGGGCTATGAGGAAGTTTTACCATATTTCAAGAAATCCGAACACCGCGAAGCTGGAGCCGATGAGTTTCATGGCCAGGGCGGGGAATTAAATGTCTCACCTGTCGTCTCATATGGTTCAATTAATAATTATTTTTTGAGAGCTTGTGATGAACTTCAGATTCCCCGCACAGGCGATTTTAACGGAGCAACACAGGAAGGTGTCGGTCTGTTCGAGGTAACCCATAAAAATGGCGAACGCTGGTCAACGGCGCGCGCTTTTTTGGACACGGTGGATGAGCGACCTAATCTAACCGTCATCACCAAGGCTCTCACTGAAAAAGTAATTCTTGAAAATGGCCGCGCCGTGGGCGTTCAATTCAAACACGACGGCGCCGTCAAGCAAGTCATGGCAAACTGCGAAGTCATTCTAAGTGGCGGTGCATTTGGCTCTCCGCAATTGCTTTTGTTATCTGGTGTTGGCGCGAAAGAAGATGTCAAACCTTTTGGTATTGAACATGTGCATGAATTGCCTGGGGTCGGTTATAACTTACAGGATCATCCAGATTATGTTCTATCCTATAATTCCAAAGTGAAAGACAATGTTGGTTTTTCGCTCGGTGGAAGTGTGCGTATGGTCGGAGAAATTATCAAATATATCCGTAAACGCAAAGGTATGATGACGACTAATTTCGGTGAAAGTGGTGGGTTCATTTATACGGACCGCAAAGAGCCTTCACCGGATATACAGCTTATATTTGTTCGTTCGGTTGTTGATGACCATGGGCGAAAATTGCATTGGGGACATGGATACAGCATGCACGTTACGGTTATTCGCCCCAAGAGTCGCGGGCGCGTTTTCCTTCAAAACGCAGACCCTTCTGCCCCGCCTGCAATAGACCCAGCTTTCCTAGAGAATGAGGATGATATGAACCGCTTGGTTGCGGGTACAAAAATCGCGCAACAAATTCTTAAATCTTCAGTATTTGAACCTGTTCGGGGTAAAGGTTTTTATAAATCCGATACAGATGATGAAAAAATTCTACGCGAGGATATTCGCAACCGTGCTGACACCCAATACCACCCTGTTGGCAGCTGTAAAATGGGTCATGACGATATGGCGGTGGTCGATGACCGCTTGCGTGTTCACGGCCTAAAAGGCCTGCGGGTCGTTGATGCTTCGATTATGCCAAATGTGGTATCGGGTAACACCAATGCGCCAACCATTATGATCGCAGAAAAAGCAGCAGATATGATTAAGCAGGATAATGCTTAAAACTTAAATATAAACAAAAGGACCATCATGAAAATTTTAAATCATTACATGAGAGCGTGCAAATTCAGTTTCATAGGTTTGCTCATGATACCGTTGTTACTGGCAGCTTGCCAGAGCGAAACGTCTACGGCAAAAATCGAAAACACTGACGGCAGTTTAGCCGTTTCGCCTGCCGTTATTGCAGCTAATAAATTCGTAGCTGATTATCTAGATATGGATGACAATACTGATTTTGAAAATGCGGAGCGCGGTTTTATTGCTACTTTTGACGAGACCATTGTTAAAACTGATGAAGGTGGATTTGTTTATGATTTTGGCGCTTATGATTTTTTGAAAAACCCAGCCCCCGACACCGCTAACCCAAGTCTGTGGCGGCAAAGCCAACTCAATGCTAAACATGGACTGTTTAAGGTCACGGACGGGATATATCAGGTGCGTGGTTATGATCTTTCCAATGTCACCTTTATTCGTGGTAAAAAAGGTTGGGTTGTCGTTGACCCATTAATCAGCAAAGAAACGGCTGCGAAAGCCAAAGAGCTTGTTGACCAAGAACTCGGTGTTTTTCCCGTAACCGCCATGATTTTTACCCACTCGCATTTGGATCATTTCGGGGGTGTACGCGGACTGATTTCTGAAACTGATATAGCTAATGGCGTTGAAATTATTGCGCCAGATGGTTTTGTTCTCGAAACTGTCAGCGAGAATATTCTGGCGGGCAACGCTATGGGGCGCCGTGCTTCGTATATGTTTGGTAATTTGTTGCCGAAGCAGGCGGATGGGCAAATTGGTGTTGGTCTTGGCCAGACCATATCAAGCGGCACGCCCGGCCTTCTTTACCCAACCATCAATGTCGATCATACTGGTCAAAAAGTCACCGTAGATGGTGTTGAAATGGACTTTATCCTCACTCTGGGTGCAGAAGCCCCAAGTGAATTTATGTTTTACTTACCGCAGTTCAAAGCCTTTTGCCAAGCCGAAATTATCAATCACAACTTTCATAACTTATACACACCGCGCGGTGCCAAAGTACGCGATGGTCGGCGTTGGGCCAAATATATAGATGAAGCGATTTATCTGTTCGGGGATAAAACCGAAGTGTCGTTCGGCTCGCACCATTGGCCAACTTGGGGGCGGGAAGAATCTATAGCGCTGTGGACAGGACAGCGCGACGTCTACCGTTATGTCCATGATCAGACCGTACGCCTGGCCAATCAAGGCTATACCATGCACGAAATACCACAGCGCCTGAATGTCCCGGACGGGATTGCCAAATCTTTTGCCAATCGTGGGTATTACGGTACGGTCAGTCATAATTCTAAAGCCCAGTACCAGCTATATTTTGGGTATTTTGACGGTAACCCGGCCAATCTAAATCCGCTTGGCCCAGTTGAAGCGGGCAAAAAATTTGTTGCATATATGGGCGGTGCGCAAAATGTCATCGATAAAGCCCGCATTGACTATGACAAAGGTGAGTTTCGCTTTGCTGCCACGGCGCTCAACAATGTGGTTTTTGCTGAACCAGACAATAAAGAAGCAGCCAATTTGCTAGCCGACACCTATACACAGATGGGGTATATGGCCGAGAGCGGTTCTTGGCGGGATTTTTATCTCACGGGGGCATCAGAATTGCGCCACGGGATCGAAGACTTGCCCACTGTCCGGACAAGTAGTCCAGATATGGTACGGGCCATCCCATTGGATTTGTATTTTGATCTGCTCGCGGTACGCCTGAACGGACCAGAAGCTGCCAAAAGTGACCGCAATCTCAATTTTGAATTAACCGACACCAAGGAGAAGGCGTTGCTTCTGATTAGTAACGGTACGCTACATCACCGTCTTGGGCACCGTGATGACAATGCACCGACCCTGAAACTGACCCGCACGGCGCTTGATCAGTTGAACCTGAAGCAAAAAACCTTTGCTGAATTGATGGAGGAAGGTAGCCTATCCATTGAGGGCAACCCTCTGGCTGTGCAATCATTCTTTGCATTGATAGAAGAACCTGAGTTTTGGTTCGAAATTGTACGCCCATAATAGATAGACAGAGATAATAGGAGATAGGCATGATTTCTGGCCATATGCAATTGACCGATTTCAATATCATCCAGATACTGCAACACGCATCTCGTTGGCACGGGAATGTCGAAGTTGTTACAAATACAGTTGAGGGCGGTATTTACCGAACTAATTACTCGCAATTATATCACCGCACTAAAAAGCTTGCCAATGCGCTTGAAAAATTGGGTGTTCAAGCTGGTGACCGTGTAGCGACTATGGCTTGGAATTCCTGGCGCCATTTGGAATGTTGGTATGCTATTGGTGGTATGGGTGCTGTATGCCATACTCTTAACCCGAGATTATTTCCAGACCAAATCGATTATATCGTCAACCATGCACAAAATAAGTTCATTTTTGTCGATAAAACATTTGTGCCAGTATTGGCAAATGTCATAGACCGTTTGCCAACCATTCGCGGACTGATTGTCCTAACCGATGCTGACAATATGCCCGACATGTCAGAGTTTTCGGTTCCGGTTTATTGTTATGAAGATTTAATCAGAGACGAACCCGTAGAGTATAAATGGCCCACTATTGATGAAAATACGGCCAGTTCCCTTTGTTATACTTCCGGGACGACGGGCAATCCAAAAGGTGTACTGTATTCCCATCGTTCCAATCTAGTTCATTCTATGGTTACGACGGGAAGTGACCTATTTGACATTAAAGCCTCGGATTCTTTTTTGATGATTGTGCCGATGTTTCATGCAAATAGTTGGGGTTTGGCATTCGGCGTGCCCATGGTTGGAGCTAAGTTGGTTATGACTGGCCCACATATGGACGGTGCCAGCGTCTATCAATTGATGGCGGATGAAAAGTGCACAAAGTCCGGTGCTGTACCAACTGTATGGACGGGCTTAATTGATTATCTAGATAAAAATGATTTACAAATTCCGTATATGCGCGAGACCTATATTGGAGGTTCCGCTGTGCCACGTTCTATGATTGAAAACTTTGACAAGAAGTACAATGTAGATGTTATTCATGCTTGGGGGATGACTGAAATGAGCCCACTTGGAACACTTAACCGTCCACTCCCTTTCATGGATAATATGAGTTTTGACCAACGTATGGATATTCGAGTTAAGCAGGGGCGGGTGCCGTTCGGAATTGATATGAAAATTATTGATGATAAGGGCAATGAACTACCTCAAGACGGCGTTGCTTTTGGCAGCCTGCTCGTTAAAGGGCCATGGGTGGTCGAGCGGTATTACAAGGCCGAGCAAACAGCGTTAGATGAGGACGGCTGGTTCGACACAGGCGATGTTGCCAATATTGATAAACATGGTTACATGCAGATTACTGACCGCGCAAAAGACGTAATCAAATCTGGCGGGGAATGGATATCCTCTGTCGATATCGAAAATACCGCTGTTGGCCATCCCGAGCTACAAATTGCTGCCTGTATCGGAATTAAGCATGTCAAATGGGAAGAGCGACCCTTGCTGATTGCTGTCAAGAAAGATGGGTGTGATCCGAGTAAGGCGAGTATTCTTAATCTGATTGCCAGCGAACATGCAAAATGGCAGGTGCCGGATGATGTTGTCTTCATTGACGAAATGCCTCTGACCGCTACGGGTAAAATCGACAAAAAACCGCTGCGTAAGAACTATGTAAATCACTATTCTTGAAATTTTGATACTGGACTCTAGCAGTTGCGTTATGGTGCTTCTCGGCATTAAGTATGTATTTTAACGTCATATTCTGCCGCCATAGCGGACTTCAGCGAGCGTCTTAAAATCGCGCAATGTAAGACATTGAGCCAAGGTTTGCTTTGGAGGATTTAGCAGACTAAATTACCGGATTGGGCTGTGTACCTCAAACGCCAGAACTGATCCGCTAAATAATCTTGGCTGTATCTATCAGGAGCTTTTCCCAACCCATTTCAAGTGCTTTTGCAATATGTAAAAATTCCACAGGGTCAAGACGGCGTTCACAGGCTTCGTATTTAGCCACAAATGATTGTGGGCGGCCAAGGCGTTTGGCGACTACCGTTTGCGTTAATCCCGCATCCTTACGCGCTTTGCGTAGTGTGGCGGCAAAGTGTGCGTATTGTTTTCTGTGGTCTGTTTTTGACATTCGCAATTCTGTGTAAAAATGTATTGTGTTTTTGTTATACCACCTTTATATATATCCCAGTTTGGGATATTATGGAGCTCGTTATGCGTAAATTATTTGTTTTGGTATTTGCAGTCTTGTGCTCTGTTTATACATCGTCTTTTGCAGCGGAGCCTTTTGGCTTGAAGATAGATGAAATGAAATTCTCTGAATTCCAAAAGAAAGTGCGTTCCACGGATATGGGCATCAATTCATGGTCAAAGGGCGTTATGCGCGGCATCCCTGTTGAGGAATTGAACATAGAGGGCCTTAAAGATGCCGTCGCGATTTTCAATGAAGACAATATTCTTGTAGGGCTATT
>Ga0209633_10003749_pt1 | contig 13954 bp, 6 predicted proteins | sample Cruoilmetagenom1_FD_187290 | JGI IMG/M metagenome (GOLD analysis project Ga0209633, IMG submission 187290) | Oil polluted marine microbial communities from Coal Oil Point, Santa Barbara, California, USA - Sample 1 (SPAdes) (version 2) | ecosystem: Environmental > Aquatic > Marine > Oil seeps ... | reverse complement strand
CATAATGGTTGGTTTATTTCTGCCTAACGAAGATGTTGCTTTATATAGCGTGGCGAGTCGAATCTCGTTCATAATTCTATTTTTCTTAGGAGCCTTAGAAGCAACAATCTACCCACGCTTACTCAATGTTTATAATCATAATTCTATTAAACTACACTCGTTCTTCTGGCAGTCTACTGCGTTAGTCATTGGCGTTGTATTTTCGGTAACAGCTGTGATGTATTTATTATCTGATTGGATTCTGTTTGCCTTTGGCGAAAGCTATGCAGAGGCAAAAAAGGCGCTTGGGTTATTACTTGTCGCACAATTATTACGTGCTGCCAGTATAACCTTTTCGTTTATGTTTATTATTCGTGAAAAAGTGCGTTATTTGAATATGATTTTAGTTTTAGATTTGCTTCAACTTCAAATAATGGCAAATTTATGCTTGATTTAGATGAGACAAATTTAATTGGCCTCACAGATATTCCAAATACCGGTGATTGGCAAAATTGGCAAACGGTAAAAGTGAATAACATTACATTGCCAGCGGGTAATCACACTTTAAAATTGAGATTCTTTTTTAACGGTTTTAATTATAATTATATGGAAGTTTCATCTTCCGTAACCGGAATTAATGACGCTGGTGTACAACCAAATGATTATAAGCTTTTTCAAAATTATCCAAATCCGTTCAATCCGAATTCAGTTATTCAGTACAATATTCCGGAGCTGAGTGAGGTAACAATAACACTCTTCAATTCAATAGGGGAGAAACAAGAAAACCTAGTTAATTCTTTACATTCTCCCGGCAGCTACAAAATAAATATAGATGGCAGTAAATTAAGCTCAGGAATATATTATTGTCAATTTAAGGGTAATTCTTTAGAAAATGATGGGAAACATCATTCCATTATAAAAATGGTGCTACTTAAGTAACTGGAGACTATTTATGAAAAAAATATTTTTTTTGGCATTAATTGTATTCAGTAATTTAAATATTTTCTCTCAAACTGCAACACTTGAACGCACCCTTTCACTTAAAGAAATAAATGGATTATCCGTTCCATTTCAAAATGGCATTCCGGTACCTTCATTTGAAAAACAAAAAAGAAGCACTCTGGATCTTTCGGGTATATGGAAGAAAAAAAGATTTAATGCTGATCACGATTTAACACTCGTCAAAAGAGATCAGGAGGGGTATGCAAATTTGTTGAATGAAAATCCGAACTTCCATCTCTCTAATTATGACGATTCAGCTTGGGAAGAAAAGGCAATCCCCTCAGTAGAAAACACTATGAATGAGTTTCCCACTGTCCCTGAATACTATGAAGACGGTGTATGGTATAGATATAAATTTAATGTTAGCGATTCATTATCAAATAGTTTTTCAAAGCTAATGTTCTATGCGGTAAATTATACGGCTGATATTTGGCTAAATGATGAATATATTGGATATCATGAGGGTGGCTATACTTCATTTGCATTAAATGTCTCAAACCAAATAAATTATACCCAAGAAAATACTTTGGCTATTAGGGTTGATAATCCGCCTTGGGGAACGAGAAAAGATATTATTCCTTTTTATAAAAGCGATTGGTTCAATTATGCCGGTATTATACATGATATTTACTTGGAATTTTCTCATAAAACCTCGGTTGTCCGTGCCGATGTAATTCCCCAAAATACAGAGGGTGATGTATTAACAAAAATTGTAATCTTTAACTCAGATAGTATCCAAAGGAACCTTGATGTTAAAATTGAAGTTTTCGATACAGAGATTAACGAAACTAATATCCAATCAGAATACCCGCATGATTTAATTTCTACCGGTACCGTATTTAGTGGAAATTCTGAATTTACAGTTTTAATTAATCCTGATTCAACTTACGCTTTTAGTGAAAACCTTCTAATTAGCAATCCAAAATTATGGACATTCAATACTCCTAATCTTTATGTTATGAAAATTACTTTAAAAGAAGATGGAAAAATAATTGATGAATATTTCACTCAATTTGGTGTTAGAACAATTGAACGGGACGGCAGTAAAGTTTTGTTAAACGGAAATGTGATTTTCTTAACCGGTGCGGCTCGGCATGAAGATCACCCAATTTATGGAAGAAGTGTTCCCAAAAATGTAATTTATAGGGACATGGAATTTATAGATTCCTCTAATATAAATTATGTGCGTACATCTCATTACCCGAATAACCCGTATACTTATCTTATTGCCGATAGACTTGGGATCGGTGTTATGGAAGAAATACCTGTTTGGTGGTTTGATAATGAAGAGGAATGGTTAATTCAGAATAATGATCGTCACATTCATGAACAAATGTTTAGGGAAATGGTTTTTAAGGATTACAATAGACCTTCAATACTTTTTTGGAGCACCTCAAATGAGTGTAAAGAAGAGACCAATAGAATAATTTATAATGAGAGAATTGTAAATGATCTCCGTAATAATTATAATGATGGACGTTTAATTACACAATCATCTGCCGGGGATAAGCCAGGCTCCGGTGATATTACTCAAGAACCTCTTGACGTTGCTGGCTGGACATTATACTTCGGTATTTTTCACGGCAGCACTTATTACAATGGCACATTGGTTTTTCTTTCGCAAGCTTCTGCTTTCCATCCGAATAAGCCAATAATTGATACTGAGTTCGGATATTGGTCTTCTGAAGACAATTCTAGCATTGAGAAGCAACTAACGGTATTTGATGATACTTTTAAAGCGTTAAAGTTTTTTAGTCCATTAAATTCAGATGGTTCGTTAAATCCAAACGGATTTTTAGTTGGAACAACCTGGTGGTGTGTGTTCGATTGGTATTCACACCAGCATGCAAACGGTTTTCAAAGCATGGGTTTAGTTTCTATGGATAGACAAACTGAAAAACCGGTTTATAGTGCACTTAAGGAAAATTATGCTCCTTACTATTCTCTTGGCGGGATGGTTGTTACCGATATAAAAACTACTGATAATAATCTGCCCCATAGTGAATATATGCTAAATCAAAACTATCCGAATCCATTTAATCCAAACTCTAAAATATCTTTTAGCCTACCAGAAGTTAGTAATATTGAAATAACTTTATATAACTCAATTGGAGAAAGACAAAAAACATTAGTCAATTCTATTAGAGAAGCTGGAAATTACGAGCATAATATTTTTGGAGGTGAACTAAGCTCAGGTATTTATTTTTGCGAATTAAAAGCAAATTCCTTAATTAGTAATAAAACATATCTTTCAGCTATTAAAATGGTATTACTGAAATAAAATTTTTAGAAAATAAACTAGGAAAGAATTGTTTCACAAGATGAATAATGTAAACATCAAAATAATCTTATTCATTCTTCTTTTTGTTAGCATAGACATTTTTGCGCAAGTTACCTCGCTGGATTTTGAAAGAATATCAATTAATCAAGGGATATCAAATAATAGCATTAATTCAATAATACAAACCAGTGATGGATTTTTATGGATTGCAACCAAAGATGGACTAAACAGGTATGATGGAAATTCTTATAAAGTATTTAAGAATAATTCCTCTGATACCTTATCGTTACAGCAAAACTACGTGATGTCTTTATTTGAGGATAGTAATAGACATTTATGGGTCGGAACATGGGGTGGTGGCCTCAGTAAATATGATCCATATTCTGAGAGTTTTATAAATTATAATTTTCCTCAAAAATATGATGATTATGTCCAATGCATATTTGAAGACCAAAATAATAACTTATGGATAGGTTCCTTGGATGGCGGATTAAATAAAATTAATAGGGAAAAAGGAGAGATCATCAATTATAGTTCGTTGTCGGCAAAACATCATTTCTTTCCTTCAAACAACGTTACATATATTACTCAATTTGACTCAATGTTATTCGTTTGCACTTGGGATAATGGATTATTTTTGCTGAATACTAAAAATAATTACTACAAACAATTTATGTTTAGTGATAGTAATTATCAAACAGAAAATAATAATTTGATATGGGATATGGTAAAGGTATCGGAAGATAAATTCTTACTGGCTTCAAATAATGGAATTGTTGAGTTCAGCCCGAATGCAGGTATAATCGCAAGAAGATTAAAGGGCAACATGATTAGAAAATTTCTAAAAGATAAAAGGGAAAGAATTTGGATAGGGACTTATGATTATCATGGAATATTTCTACATACAGATTTTGAAAAAAATAAAAATTATTATAACCTGACTTACACTGATTATGATCCATATACTTTGACTTGCAACAGAATAAGGTGGTTATATGAAGATAGGTTTCAGAATATTTGGATCGGAACAGAAGATGGATTAAACAAACTCCCTAAAAGTAAGGATTTTTTTCAATATCGTTATTTCCCACTTGGGACTTCATCATTAGGAGGCAGAATTGTAAGTAGTATTATTGAAGGAAAAGATAAAAAACTTTGGGTCTCCTTTGGTGGCGGCGGTTTTAATAGAATAGATTTAACAAACAAGGAAAGTGAACATTTTATAAATGACCCCTTAGATGATAATAGTCTTAGTGCTAATGATGTGATAACATTATTTGAGGATAATAATGGTTCCCTTTGGATTGGCACAAGTAATGGTGGCTTAAATAAATTTAATCCTAAGAAGAATCAATTTACTCGTTACTTGCATAATTATAAAAAAAAATCGTCAATAAAGTCAAACTGGGTTCAACAAATTATTGAGTTGGGAAATGATACTCTTTTAATTGGAACGAATGAATCACTTGAGATCTTTGATCAAAATACAGGGGAATTCCAAAGTTTTACGTCAGTATTTTATGATTCTGAAAATATTTTACCAAAGACTATCTCGGTAAATGCACTTTTTAAGGATTCGAAAGATAATATTTGGATTGGCACGTGGTTAAATGGATTGTTTCAATACAACATAAAAGAGAAAAAAGCATATCATTTTCTACCTGAGAAAGGTAATTCTTATAGTCTCAGCTCTAATAAAGTAACGTCAATTTGTGAAGATTCTAAAAATAAGATCTGGGTTGGGACTCATAGTGGGGGATTGAATAAATTAGATACAAAGGAAATGAAATTTACCCACTATAATACACAAAATGGTATGCCAAATGATGTTATTTTTGGAGTGCTGGAAGATGATAATGGATATCTGTGGGTAAGTACAATGAATGGGCTTGTAAGGCTTAAACTAGCAACTGACCAAATAAGGATTTATGATAAGTCTGATGGTTTAATCAATAATCAGTTTAATTGGCATGCTTATCATAAAAATAATGAGGGAATACTCTACTTTGGTGGAATAAATGGATTCGTTTCTTTTAATCCGAGAGATATTCAAGTAGACTCTTTAACTCAACCAGTCACCTTTTTATCATTTAAGGTAAACAATAGTGAGATTAAGAATTCAAAGTCTCTTATTAGCAATAACGTAATTGAATTGGATTATTATCAGAATTTTTTTTCAGTTGAATTTACTGTTCTAGATTTCAAACCTCCCATTAAACACAATTATTTATATAAGTTAAGTGGACTAGATAATAATTGGATTAAAGCTGGTGTTTTAAATGCAGCGTCTTATACAGATATAAAACCTGGAGAATATGAATTCTTAGTTAAAGCATCAAATCCTGACGGATTTTGGAGTAAAGCCTCTAGTCTTAAGATAATAATAAATGCAGCATGGTGGATGACATGGTGGTTTAATACTCTTTCAATTTTGTTTGTGGGAGTAATAGGAATTTTTGTTTATAAATTTAGAGTTCGTCAATTACTTGAAATAGAAAGAATCAAACTAAATATTTCAAGGGATTTACATGATGAAATAGGTAGTAATTTGAGTAGCATTAGTGTTGAAAGTCAAATGCTCATGCATAGTGTCGATTTGAATAATGATGAAAAATCTCAACTAGAGCATATTAAAAAAGTCTCAATACAGACAATGGAAGCGATGAGAGATATCGTTTGGTTTATTAACCCACAGAATGAATGGGGACAAGACTTTCTATTGAAGCTCAAGGAAACGGCCTCTAATTTACTAATTGGAATAAAATGGGAATTTATAGACCAGGAAGAGTTAAATCTTTCTAGCTTAAATCTAGAAACAAAGAGAAACATATTTTTAATTTATAAGGAAATTCTTATAAATGTTACCAAACACTCAAAGGCTGATAGATGTAAAATAAAAATATCATCATATCTTAATAATTTGATTTTTGAAATACATGACAATGGTATAGGATTTGATAAAAATAATCTTAAGCGAAAGAATGGACTGATTAATATTCAAAAGAGAACAGAAAAAATAAATGGTACTTTTACAATAGATAGTGTTGTTGGAAATGGAACAACCCTTATTATTACTATAAATAGATAAATGATTAAAAATTATTCGTTGTGTAAGTTATGAAAGAAAATAATATTAACGTATGGCTAATTGAGGACAATCTAGCTTATAGTAATACAATTTCAAATTTAATAAATCATACTGAAGGCATGAAATGTTCCCATGTGTTTAATATGTGCGAAGATTTATTAAATAAAAAGTTATTGGAGGAATTACCTGACGTAATATTACTTGATATAGGATTACCAGGGATAAATGGAATTCAGTGTATAGATAAAATTAAAAAGCTTTCACAAAATATTTACATTGTTATTCTAACCGTATATGATGATAATGAAAAATTATTTAACGCCTTATGTGCGGGTGCGTCGGGATATTTATTAAAAGACTCATCTCCAGAAAAGATAATTTCTTCTATTAAGGAAGTTCGCTTAGGCGGAGCACCTATGAGTATGACTATTGCGAATAAAGTTCTTAAAATGTTCTCAAATTTCAAACCTCAAAAAAAAGACTATGGTCTAACCGAAAGAGAAATTGAGATATTGCAATGCATAGTAGATGGATTAACAAAACAACAAATTGCCGAAAAATTGTTTTTAAGTTTTCATACAGTAAATACACATATCAAGAACATCTATAATAAACTACATGTTCATTCGAAAAGTGGAGTAGTGACCAAAGTCTTCAAAGAAAATATAATATAACAGTCCCCGTGACAACAAAATACCACATTCGTGCGATTGATTCAGCTCTGGCAGGTTAATATATTGCTTCTATAAATATCTAAATCCCTTAAGATTTTTCGTTATAATTTTTTCTAAAGAAGGAGATCCAATGAAAAAAATATTATTGCTAATTGTACTAATATCCATTAAAGCATTATCGCAAGATTTTGAAATTATTAGTCATCGGGGTGGAGCTTTACTTGCCCCTGAAAACACCTTAAGTGCATTTGAAAATTCTGTTCAGATTGGAGCGCATTATTATGAACTTGATGTAAGAATGTCTAGTGATGATTCATTAATTATTATGCACGATGGAACTATTGACAGAACTACAAATGGGGTGGGAAATGTCAGCTCACTTACCTTTGATCAACTTAGAGTATTTGATGCCGGATCATGGTTTAGTTCAGAGTTCGAGGGTGAGAAAATACCCTTACTTTCCGAAGCCTTAGAAGTTGCTAAAAATGCTTCGACTGAAATAGGAGTTGTAATTGAGATTAAATCTACTGAGGATAATATTGTAGATAAAGTAGTAGAATTAGTAAAAAAAATGAATATGGAAGATCAGGTTATAATTAGCAGTTTTAATTTTACACAAGTTGTTAAAGCAAAATCGTTAGCCTCCAATATTAAAGTACAGCTATTTGCAGGAGCAATAACGGAAACAATGATATCCAATATGAGTACTATAAATGGAGAATGGGTTGGCTCGGGGAGTAATTTAAGTGAGAGTTTAATATCCTTAGCTCATACGAATAATGTTAAGGTAAATCGGTGGACATTAAATGGGGCTACTCAAATTCAAGAAATTATTGCAAATGGATATGATGCTGTTACAACTGATGATCCTATTGTGGCCTTCTCGGTTCTGGATTCAACTGCACCAAGTTCTGTTACGTTAAATCAGCCTGTGGTAATTTCCACAAAAGTCAAGCTTTCATGGACTGAAGCAATTGATAGCGAAAGTGGTATTGCTTACTATGAAATATATAGAAGCAGTTCGCCAGGTGCATCTGACTCCTTAATAACCGTAAAAGATGAACTGACATATATTGATGAAACGCTAAGAGAAAATGAGACATTCTATTATAGAATTAGAGCGGTCAATTATGCAGGATTGTATAGTGAAAGTTTTAGTAACGAAGTAATGGCAACAACCGGTGCAGATTTAAATGCCCCAAAAGTACAAGTAGTTTCTGCATACGGAATCTCAAATAAAGTAATAATTGAATTTAATGAAAGGTTGGAAAATGTTTCAGCAGAAACTGCAGTTAATTATGGAATTAATAATAATATATCGGTGAATGAAGCTGAATTATTACTCGACTCAAGCTCAGTAATTTTAACTGTAGATGAAATGACAAACGAGACCGAATATATTATATCTGTGGTTAATATCACAGACTTAGCAAATAGCGAAAATACAATTGAGGATACTTTATTCTTTAATTTTACCTACAAAAGTTATTTGTCAGATATAGCTGGTGCTTGGGATTTAGATGAAGGAACGGGAACAACATTGATTGATTTATCCGGGAACGCAAATGATGGAACGGCTTTTAACGGACTAGCATGGGGCTCTGGATATACTGGTAACGGAATTGAATTTGATGGAATAGATGATTATGCTGAAATTCCTGCTTCAACTTCACTGGATATTATTGGAGATGCGGTAACGGTTTCTTTATGGACAAAATTGGCTTACTTACCAGCAGACCTGCCTGGAGGTTACGGACCACTATATGATTCTGATACAGATAACTATGTATTATATGAAGATAAGGGGAATAATGAATTAAGATTCAAAGTTGCTACCAGTAGTGGTGCTGAAAGACCTGGCATACCCGCTACCCAGCTAAAAGCAGACGAATGGATTCATGTAGTTGGAGTTTATGATGGTGCTAATGCAATGATATATCTTAATGGAGAAATGATGGATTCTCATGCTTTAACTGGAACTGTGAATACCGGTCAAGTTGCCAAAATTGGTCAAAGTTCAGGTTCTTTTTTTAAGGGTTCAATTGACAATATTCAAGTTTTTGCTAAAGCTTTAACAGAAGAAGAAATTAATTTTTTGCATGCAGAATTTTATAGTTCTTTTATAGATATTACCCCGCCTGAAATTATTGGTACAACATCGCTCGGTGCAAATAATAAAATCTTTATTACTTTTACAGAAGAATTAGAACAACTTTCTGCTGAAAATGTCGATAACTATTCAATTGATAATGGAATCACTGTAAATTCTGCCCAGCTATCGGTTGATGGTAAATCTGTTATTTTAGATTGTTCTGAGATGGTAGAAAACGTTATTTATACTGTCGCAGTTAATGGAATAAATGACTTAGCAGATATACCAAATATTATAGCAGAAAATACGGAAATTGTCCTAACTCATAAAAGCTTTCCCGAAGGACTTATCAGTTATTGGAGTTTTGACGAAGGGATAGATTCAATTGCGAACGATTGGACAGGTACAAATACTGGGTTAATTAAAAACTCACCAGAATGGACAGCGGGCCAGACAGGAAATAGTCTAAAATTTGATGGTATAGATGACTATGTAGAGGTCGCAAACTCTCCAAGTTTGGATATTGATACAAATGGAGTGACAGTTTCATTATGGGTACTATTAGATTTTCTTCCTGCCGATATGCCGTTTAATATTGGGCCAATTTATGATTCGGGAACTGATAATTATGTAATCTATCAGGATAAAGGAAATAACGAACTAAGGTTCAAGGTGTCTACAACTGGTGGAGCTGAACGTCCTGGAATTCCTGCCGACACGTTAACAACTGGGTTGTGGCACCATGTTGCGGGAGTTTACAACGGAACTGAGGCGAAAATATTCTTCGATGGTGAATTAATGGATGTTCACAATTTGACGGGTAACGTAAAACCAGGACAAGTTGCTCGTATTGGACAAGACGGGACTTCATATTTTAGCGGGAATATTGATAACGTGCAAATATACAATAGGGGATTAACAGATCAAGAGGTTCAATTCTTATTTTCCGGGCAAAAAACATCTACCATAAATGTAAAAAACATTGATGAAACAATAGTCAATTTAGAGTGGAACGATGTTCACGATCCGCTTTTAGGTATTTCCGGATATAATGTTTACCGAGATACAACCGAAATGCCAACTCAATTATTAACATTAGTTAAAGATACGACAGGTTATTCAGATCAAACAAGACAAGAGTTAACTACTTTTTATTATAGAATTAAAGCGGTTAACGCCAGTGGTAATGAATCAGAATATTTCAGTAACGAAATTATGGCCACCACTGAAGAAGACTTAACAGCACCGCAAGTTGTTACAGTTAGAACCTCAGGTGAAAGTGATAAAGTTTATGTAAACTTTGGTGAAAAGCTTGATGAAACTTCCGCTACTGAAGCGACTAATTATTCTATAGCTGGTGTTACAATAAATGAAGCTGCAATTTCAGTGGATAACAAAAATGTTATTTTAACCGTTAGTGGAATGACTGAAAATGAAAGTTACGCGCTTACTATGAACAATCTGAAAGATATTGCAGCTGCTGAAAATACAATTGCGGAAAATACTCAACAAGAATTTGTATATACTCCATTTCTTGATGGACTAATTAGCTATTGGAAATTGGAAGAAGTTGATGATACTACGGCAATTGATATTATTGGCACTAATAATGGAAGTATTGCTAATAACCCATTGAGTGTGGACGGCATTTTGGGTAATGCACTATTTTTTGATGGCACAGATGATTATGTTGAAATTCCGAATTCAACATCGCTAGATATTGGAACAGATGGTGTTACAGTATCAGTTTGGGTAAACTTAAAATACTTACCTAAAGAAATGCCGACAAGTATAGGTCCTATATACGATGCACCTCAAGATAGTTATGTTATTTATGAAGATAAATGGAACCGCGAATTGAGGTTTAAAGTGTCAACTGAAAATGGTGCGGAAAGACCCGGAATTCCAAATGATGATTTAGTAAAAGGTGAGTGGTTACATATAGTTGGAGTTTATGATGGAGCGCAAGCTTTAATTTATCTAAATGGTGTTAAGAAAGACTCTCATCCGGGTTTAACAGGAACGGTTAAAGCTGATCAAGTTGCCAGAATTGGACAAGACGGAAGTCATTATTTTAATGGTGCAATTGATAATTTACAAATATTCAATAGAGGATTAACACCTGAAGAAATTACATCACTATATACGGGAGATATCGTAACCGATATTATAGAGTCTGAATTGCTTCCTACTAAATATAGTTTAGAACAAAATTATCCTAATCCTTTTAATCCTTCTACAAAAATAAGATTTTCTTTACCAGAAAGATCAGAAGTTACTCTTGAAATTTACAATGTAATAGGTGAGAGAGTAAGTGAATTATTACATGGGACATTAAATGTCGGGCATCATGAAATTGAATTTCGAAATTCGAATCTATCATCTGGAATTTATTTTTATAGATTAAATGCAGGGAATTTTTCAGAAGTTAAAAAAATGATTCTACTTAAATAGAAAATTATTTGTAAAATTTATTTAAACCTATTCAAAAATGGTCGATCTAGCCTCCGATTGGCCATTTTATTTTAGTAAGTCGATTTTTAATTACTACTTATTTCTACTACAAAAGAATATTGCTTTTTTAGTTATTTTTTCATTTTATCTATGTTCCCGAGCAAGAAATTATTAAAAATGCTTTCCTCCTCTTTATTTTTTTATAAAAACTGAAACTAAAAATGCTTTCATCTCAAAAAGTAATTATATTTTTTGTAGGAAAAGTAAATAACTTCATTATTGATTTAATTAAAAAAATAAATTTAATTTTTACCTTATGTTATGGAATCTTTACTAGAGTTGCTTGTTCATCAGTATAATGGTGTATTTCAAATGCACAGAGGTGAAATCTGAAAAAAGATCTTAAAAAAAATCCCAAATGGTTTTATATTGTAATATTAGTTATCCCGATTTTAATTTTTGTTATTACAGAACTTTTATTACATACATTTAATTACGGTAATGACTATACCACTTTTATAAAAATTTCCGATCAATTTGAACATTATAGGTTTTTTAATCCAAACTTACCGCAAAAGTATTTTGCCAACGTCTCAACTACTCCTTCCGTTATTGCAGACGGATTTAAAAAGATTAAAGACAAAAATACATTTAGGATATTTGCGCTAGGCGGCAGCACAACTGCAGGTTTTCCGCATCCACCAAACGGATCATTTTCTCGTTTGCTCAAAAATAAGCTGCAAAGTGAATACCCACATGTAAATTTTGAAGTAATTAATCTTGGCATTTCAGCGGTAAATACAATAACAATTAGAGAAATAATTGATGATGTATTAGAAGAAAATCCTGATTTAATCCTTTTTTATGCAGGTCATAACGAATACTATGGTGCTCTGGGTCCCGCTTCAAATGTAAGTGGACTCAATATCCCTTTTATTACCAGGCTGGTTTTGGACTTAAAAGAATTTCGGACAGTTCAATTGCTGGAAAATTTAATCGGAAATACAATTTCAGCATTATCAAAAAAGTCCCAAAGCAATAAAACTTTAATGAGTGAAATGGCAGGGAAGAATCTTGTTCCTCTAAATTCAGATAAATTTAATTCGGGTGTAACCCAATTTGAGTCGAACCTAGAATATATCCTTTCCAGATGTGTTAAAGAAAAAGTTCAAATAATGGTGGGAACATTAACCTCCAATTTGATGCAGTATCCACTCTGCAAATTTGCCGGATGTGATTCACTTTCTGTAGAATTTAACAAAATTATAAATGACAGCCTTTTAGCTACGAAAGAAAATTTATATAACTTTAAAGAGAAGGATGAACTAAGATTCCGGGCTCCGCAAATATTTAATGACGTAATTTTTCGAAAATCAATAAAATATAATTGTGCTATTTTTGATGTAAAGAAGGAATTCGAAAAAAATAGTCCAAACGGTATTATTGGCAAAAATTTAATGTTAGATCATCTTCATCCAAATTTTGAAGGAAATTCAATTATTGCCACAATACTATTTGGATTAATTAAAAAAAATGAAAAATTGTATCTATTAGCAAGTAGAAAAATATTAACTCCCGAACTAACAAGCTTTCCTTTTAGAACTTATACTGATTTGGATTCTTCTTTTGCTAATTTGAGGATAAAATATCTTAAGGGTGATTTTCCCTTTGTTGAAGAAAAGGATAACTCATTATTAAAGAAATCTCTACAGAGTTTGGAAGATTCAACTGCTCAGGAAATCGTAGATGGTAAAATAAGTTGGGAAAATGCTCATTTAAAATTAGCAGAGGCATATTTTAATAAAAAAGATTTCTCAAGGTTTATGGAAGAAATTAACGTTCTTATTGAAGATAAACCATTTGATAAGTTTCCATATGTAGAGGCAATGAAATATTTGGAGAAGGTTAATAAAACCGATTTTCTGAAATATATTTTGCACAAATATTATAAAATATACCCTGAATTATTCGCTGCCAATAAACTGGGAGATATCTATTTTAACGAATCTAAACATAGTGAAGCAATTTTTTATTACGAAAAATGTGTTGTTGAAAAAAGTGATCCTAGAATATTTTTTAATCTCTCGGCTTGCTATTTTGCAAAAAAAGATTTGGATATGGCACTCAAAAGTATTCGAAAATGCTTAGAAAAAAATCCAAATTATCCTAATGCCAACAAGATCTATAGCGGTCTCCTAAATATTCGTAAAAGCAAAAAATAATACCATGGTTAAATAACTCCGCAGTATTATTAAAATAATAATGCAATTATTAGACTAATAATTCTTTTTCCTCCAAAGTAAAAAAAAAGCTTTTCTTGGGCCGTTTGATAGGTTTTTTGTTTGGCATTATTTGTGAATTATATAACATTCATAAAATAATTG